>Ga0268279_1000461_pt1 | contig 25815 bp, 29 predicted proteins | sample saktaG_6_FD_190142 | JGI IMG/M metagenome (GOLD analysis project Ga0268279, IMG submission 190142) | Saline water microbial communities from Sakinaw Lake, British Columbia, Canada - sak_2010_1_5_80m | ecosystem: Environmental > Aquatic > Non-marine Saline and Alkaline > Saline ...
AAAATAACTAGGGATCCCCATTTAATATAATATATCTAGTTATGTATTTAATATTGTTATTTATTATATTAAACGTTTCGGTACATTCGTAAGAGAAAACATATATATAATATTTTTATATAATATAATATAATGAATAATTCAAAAAAAGAAACGTTAAAAAAAACAACTACAGAAATTGTTTTATTAATTGAGAAAAAATTATTATTTTTTCAGGATGTTATTCAAAACACAATTTTACATGTTCAAAAAAATAAGACATTGAATATAATTAGTGTTAGTGAAGTAAATAGTTGTATTAATATTTTATTTGAACTAAGTACAAAAATAAAGGAAATTAATGACATTAGTATAAAAAACAATACAGATAATATTATTAATATTCTTCAAACTGTTAATAATGATTTATCCAGTTTATTTAAAGCATTTGGCACAGATTCATTTGAAGATTTATTATGGATATGTTTTGGAAATAATTCCGTAAATACTTATGCTAGTTCTGATATGGATAAGTATAAATTTGAATTATTAAAAAAGTATTTTCATCCAACAAGTTATAAATTATTAGGAATTAAAAAAACAGAAATAACAAAATCAGATGATAGTAAATTAAACGAGAAATCAAAAAATCTAGATAGCGCTGATATTAGTATTAAAATAAAACCATTTCATTTAAAGGTATTTGGTATTCAGTTGTTAGTTTACAATCCACAACATAAAAAAAGCATTATAATAACAGGAATTGTGGATGATATTATGATAGATTTTTTAAATAATAAATATGTTAATTTAAAATATAAATTAATTAAGGAAAATGCGCCAAACTCTCAAGAATTTCAAGTAGATACATTTACACGATTTATTCAGTCACTTAATTTAAAAGATTATCTTATTTCAGAACCACATGATATTTATACAAAATATGCAGGATATTTAAGTAATTTAAATATATTGAGACAAAAAACAATAACTCAAGTAGTAAAAGAATTTATAGGGTTAGATTTGTTTATAAAAAGAAATACAATAATACAATTGTTAGTTAAAATAGATAAATATGATAACCAATATTTGGCTTATTTATTATATGACATTTTATCAAATGATACAAATGGTGTAATAGATAGTCAAGAACAAACAATTATATTTGATAGTTTTCCCTGGTTGATAAAACAATATTTTAAGGATGCAATGAAAAACACAATTCAATACACAACAGATTTATTAAATTTTGATATACAAAAAATTCCATTAGAACAACAAATATGTTTATTAAAAGTACCAGATTCTGTAAAAGAAAAGGCAATACAAAAATTAAAAGAAATAAAAGCAAAATCGGAAGATTCTGGTTCAAAAGCGAGGCAATACTTGGATGGATTATTAAAAATACCATTTAATATTTACAGAAAAGAACCAATATTAAATATTATGAATGAAATAAAATTAAAATATATTAATATGCTTCAAATAAATAATACTACAAATCTAACAATAAAAAATAATTATACTAGTTTGGAAATATTAACAGCATTAAAAGAAACAAAAGAAATTGATATAGTAAATATTATAAATAAACATGTAAATGCGTTAGAGTGTAGTGACTTAAAAATGATTATAATAAAAATTAATAATGAAATTGTTAAAAACAAATTAAAATGTACAAAATTAAAAGTTAATGGGCGAAATATAACAGAAAGACAAAATGATATTTTTGAATTTGTTCAACAAAACAAAACTAACAAAAAATTATTAAATGATTTGTTTAATATAAATCAAACAAATACAAAAGATTTATTAGAAATAGAAGAAAAATATGGTAACATACATAATTATATGAAAAATGTTAAATCAACATTAGATGAAGCCGTTTACGGGCACGATAATGCAAAAAAACAAATAGAAAGAATAATAGGTCAATGGATAAATGGTAAACAGGATGGGTATTGTTTTGGGTTTGAAGGTCCAGCAGGTGTAGGAAAAACTACGTTAGCAAAAAAAGGATTAGCAAATTGTTTAAAAGATGAAAATGGAGTTCCAAGACCATTTGCAATGATACAAATGGGAGGTGATTCAAATGGATCAAGTTTACATGGGCACAACTATACATATGTAGGTTCAACATATGGTTCAATAGTTCAAATACTTATTGATAAGAAATGCATGAATCCGATAATTTTTATTGATGAAATAGATAAAATATCAAAAACAGAGCATGGAAAGGAAATAGTAGGCATTTTAACACATTTATTAGACCCTTCTCAAAATGATTGCTTTCAAGATAAATATTTTTCTGGAATTGATTTGGATTTATCTAAAGTTTTATTTATTCTTTCATATAATGATGTTGAAGCAATAGATAAAATTATGTTAGATAGAGTTCATCGCGTAAAATTTAAAAGTTTAACATTAGATGAAAAACTTGTAATTTCAAACACACATATTTTACCTGAAGTATATGATAAAATGGGATTACAAGAAGTGATACATTTTTCAACTGATGTATTAAAATTTATAATAGATGAATATACCCTAGAACCTGGCGTAAGAAAACTAAAAGAAATTTTATTTGAAATAGTTGGTGAAATAAATTTGGATATTTTAAAGAATTTTAATACAACATATGAAATTCCAATTAATGTAACAATTCATGATATTAAAACAAAATATTTCAAAGATAAACAACAAATAAAACATAAAAAAATACATAATGAAAATAAGGTAGGGATAATAAATGGATTATGGGCAAATGCTCAAGGAAAGGGTGGCGTAATTCCAATTCAAACAACTTGGCGTCCAAGCGAAACTTTTTTACATTTACATTTGACCGGAATGCAAGGAGATGTAATGAAAGAATCAATGAATGTGGCGTTAACATTAGCCTGGAATTTGACACCAATTGATAAAAGAGATGAACAAAAACTAAAGAATAGTTTTAATGGAATTCATATACATTGTCCAGAAGGAGCAACTCCAAAGGATGGACCGAGTGCTGGAACTGCAATAACTATAACTATTTATAGTTTATTAAATAATAAAAAAATAAAATATAATATAGCAATAACAGGTGAAATAACATTAGATGGAAAAATAACAGAAATAGGAGGACTGGATTTAAAATTTTTAGGAGGCATTAAAGCAGGAGTGACTGAATTTTTATATCCAAAAGAAAATCAAAAAGAATATGATAGTTTTATAGAAAAGTATAAAGATGATGAACTAACAAATGGAATAAAATTTTATCCAGTTGAAACAATACAAGATGTACTTGAACTAGTTTTTGAATAATAATATTTTATTTTTTATTTTAATATAATAAAATAGTATATGTCAGATTTACAAAATGCCCTTTTTGATAGTACAATGAATATTTTTAATTCTTTGTCATTTTATTCACCAATAATTATTTGTGTTAGTATAGTTGTATTTTCAATGTTTACTTCCACAATGGAAAAAGCATTTGTATTTTTTGTATGGATATTTATAATAACATTCATTAGAATAATTGTATTTAAAGGATTTAAATCAAACCAAGATTTTGGTTCAAACGAAATGCCAAATATATGCTTAACCGGTTTATCCGAACTATTTATACCTAAAGATGTAACCTATAGTACATTTATACTATCATTTACAATGATGTATTTGATTACACCAATGATAATGATTTCTAAACAGAATAAGGTTAACGTTATTAATTATGGAATTTTAGCATTTTTCTTAGCATACATCGCGCTTGATTTATTTATAAAAAATTTATTATCTTGCATACAATTATTTTCTTCTTTAGTGATTGGAGATGTATTAAGTGGGTTATTTTTAGGAGGGGTTATATCAGGAATAATAATGTATGGGTCAACTTTAAAAAGTTATTTGTACATTAATGAAATAAATACTAACAAAGAAGTGTGTTCAATGCCTTCTAAACAACAATTTAAATGTCGTGTTTTTAAAGATGGAACCTTAATTGGTAATATATAATCTATTACATTTTATTTTTTTATCTATCAAAATGGTTAATGTTTGACATCATCCAAGTTTTTAAAGAAGCAAGCATCATATTTCTATGAAATGACTCATTAATTAAATTCATATTCCCTCGTGTATTAAAATTTTTAGAAAATATATTATATGTGTCAACCACATTTTTTGTTTCATAATATGTTAGATTTTCATATTTAAATGGTTTATTATTTTTTTTTTGATTAACAATATTATGAAATACAAATAATACATTAATTATATCAGTTTTATTTTTGATATTGTTAGTTTGTATTTTAGACCAAAATATTTTTGAGTGTTGAGAACATTCAGGGCATGGTAAATTATTACAAATTTGAATAAAAACCCTAATTAAGTGTGGACCAATCACATGAAAACTGGTTTCTTTAAGTTTGGCTGCTAATGTATGCATAAATAACCAAGTACTAGGACCCCAATACATAATATAATATAAGTAATATACAAAATAAATTTAAAGATATTCGGCAAAATAATATAGATGTTAAATAATTATACAATTGAAGGAAATATCAATTTTCAAGATGAATTATATAAACTCCTAGATATTGATAGCGACGACGAGGATAAATTGTGTCAAATAACAGGTATGCAATTAACAGATAAACATGTAATATTAGAATGTAACCATCATTTTAATTATGAGGCATTATATAAAGAAATTTATAACCAAAAATATAAGTTTAAAACGTATGATATAGGCACATTGACACAAAAACATAAACAAAAATTTAAAGAGTCGAAACTAGATTATTATATAAAATGTCCATATTGTAGAAATATTCAATTTACAATTCTACCTTATTATACAGAACTAGGGTTAAAACAAATATACGGAATTAATAGTTTAGATAAAACTTTGCCTAATTCTATTGTTATATGGGGTTCTTCGTGTGGTAATGTAGAATCAATTAATTGTGATAATTATACATACAAATTATATGGACAAATATTTAAGAAAGGTAATTGTTGTGAAAAAATAAATAGTTTTGATGATGAATGTCCCTATAAATATGTAACATTCATTTCAGAAACCCAATCATATTATTGTAAACATCATTATAAAGAAGCGATTAAAAGTTTAAAAATGTCCGAGAAAAAGAAACTTATGGATGCTAAGTTAACCAGTAAGAAAGAACGCGAAGATAAAAAAAAGAAATTATTAGAAGAAAAGAATTTAAAACACGGGGTTAATAAGACTAAAGTAGAAAATATTGTAGAACATGACACCCTTGTAATTCAGCAGTATGTTTTAGAAGAGGAGGTAGAAGGTTGTAGTGCAATATTAAAAACAGGGTTAAATAAAGGCAAATTATGTGGATGTAAAAAAATAGAAAATAATGGTTTATGTAAACGTCATAGTGTAAAGATGTAAATAATAATAAATAACTAACTTATTTATTATATAATATAAATAAATGCTTAAAATTATATAATAAATAATAAATAAATAAATGAATATTACTGATAAAAATGACATAAGCAATAATGAGATAGTAGAACAAACAAATAAACCAATTCCAAGTCCAAAGGATGAGTTAATAATTACTATCAAAGAATGGATAAAAATGGATAATGATATAACAAAATTAAAGTCGGAAATTAAAGAAAAAACACATAAAAAAAAAGAATTAACAACATCATTAGTAAATGTTATGAAGAATAATTCAATAGATTGTTTTGATATAAATGGTGGTGCATTGGTATATAAACAAAAAAAGAGTCGCAAAACAATTTCAGGAAGGTTTTTATTAACTCAATTAGAAGAATATTATAAAGATAGTCCTGAATTGGCCAAAGAAATTGCTAAGAAAGTATTAGATAATAGAATAGAAGTTGTAAAAGATGAAATAAAAAGAAAAATAGATAAATAAAATTAAATGAAAATTAATTTAAATACTAAAATATGTATATAATTATGGAATATACATATTTATTGGAAGAAAGAGCAAATAAAGATATAAATCTTGAAAATGAAAATGGTATGTTAATAATCTATTTATTGTGTTATCATATAAATAACGATCATAAATATCCGTTTTTACAATTTATGATGGACAAAACTCCTTTTTGTAATAATATAATTAAAGAGCAACTAATTTTGCCGTATATAATTATAAGCGAGAAATCATCTGAAACGGATATAGAATTAGATATATTGAATAAAATTAAATGTAGTTTAAAAAACTTAAATTGTGATTATAAAAAGGTAACAGAACATATGTATAAAGGAATTATAGTAGATTCTCCTGAAAAAGTATATGCACTCGTAAATATATCTGAAATAGATATATATGGGTTATGTTTTGAAAAAAATAGTCCTTCTTGGTTTGCTTTGACAAGTGAAATAATTAATATGAAAATGGTATGTAATATTCCGATAGATGAAGAATGTTCAGAGTTATTTAGTAAAAATATAGAATTAGGTGTATTAATAAATCCAAAAACAAATAGTAATTATATTCTTCCAGATCCAGTATATACAGGTGGTGAAACAAAAAGGGTAGAATTTGATTCGATATTTGGTAATCGTAAAAAAAAGATATATAATAGTTGTGGAGAGTATTTTTATTTTTATAGGACATTTGAATATGCTGTAAGAGATGGCGGATGGTTAAAAGATTGGGTGCAGTTAAAAAAAGGTGATATAAAAAATGGTAAATATGTAGGTGGAGGAATAAATAGATATGCCTTATTTATTGAAGGGAATATATATATAGAAAAAGAAAAGGAGTTTAGTTTAACGGATGAAATAATAGAAAATGATTATGGTGAATGTATAATATTAAGTAATGTATCAAATGAAGATATGTTAGTTAAAAATTATTCGAGTAGTGTAAGTTTATCGTATAGTAGATAGTAAAAAAGTGTATGTATATATTATATGTCAAAAATAACTATTTTAGGCGTGTCAATATTATTAATATATGGTATAAGTAGAATATTAGAATTTTATGGTATAGGTATAAATATGTATGGCAGTTATTTAGCATTTTATGTGTTTGTATTAGTATCATCCTTTGTACTTCAAAGTTAAATATTTCGACAAAAATGTTGTTTATAAACGTACATTTCAGAAAAAAAGTACTAGAATACTTTATTTAATTAATTACTTATAACTATAGTCTAACTACCTATTTTAATTGCGCGTCGTTGTTATCGTTGACGTGGTATAATTGGTTGATAACAAATTTTTGGTGTATATTCATGTAGAAATACATTCCCAGTTCAAACATCATATTTGAATACAATTCTGTGTTAAATATGTTGTGTGTATTTGTTCGATTTGCCCATTTGATGTTGTCACAATTTTCCTGTGTATACTTATACACATGTATATAATAATCATCCACAAATCTTCTTACCATAACAACATCTTCTGGGACGAAATAGTCTGACGCAACTGACGCCAATACCTCGGCGTTGGAATTATGAAACATTCGTTCTATAATTCCTTGAATGTGTTGGATTCTGCCTCGGTTGTCCACTAGATTTAACCACTTATATGTTTCTTTATTACCTGTGTCTTCTTGGTCTTTTTTAAGGATTAATAATTCTTTGATAAACGTCTGGTTTGCGTATTCCAACTTTGCAATCATTTCCTCGGAAAGACCTGCCATAACGTTGTTAAAGAAACTTGGAGTTGATGTCATTTTAAACGAAATGTTTGTATAAGTTTATAATTGATTTGTGTTTAAAAAGCATTTCAATTTTTTATAGTATTCAAATTTATAATAACTAAAAAATGGTATTAGATAAAAAAGTACTAGAATACTTTATTTATTTAATTACAATTTAATATTAACTAACTATTTTAATTGTACTAGATATTTATTGTTATCGACTACGTTGAATAGGTTATGTTTAACAAATTCTGTATTTAGTTGCATGTAATAATACATTCCGTGTTTAAACATCATAATTGGATACGTTGTTGGGTTAAAATCTTCGGGCGTTGTCGATCGTAGACGGCGCCACATTCCTTCGCATTGTTCTTGAGTATGCCTATGCTTGTGTATATAATAATTATCTGACAATATCTTTAACATATCAACATCTTCAGGGACCACATAGTCAGATATGACCGACAATAAAATGTTGCTTTTGTGGAGAAATATTTCGTCTATTATTCTGCTTATGGGTTGTACTTTACCTCTTATTTTATATGTTTCGTTTAACCACCTATATGTTTTTTTATTACCTTTTTCTTCTTCGTCATTTTTAAGGATTAAAACTTCTTTTATCAACGCTTGGATTGCGTATTCCAACTTGTCAATCATTTCTTGGGAAAGACACGAAATAACGATGTTCAAATCAAAGTTCATTATTTTGGATGTCATTTTAAATGTTTAATTGTTTTATAATACTTATTTTTATAGACATAAATAAAAAGTATTTCAATTTTTAATAATTATATAAATTTGTAATAACTAAAAATGTATATAACGATATTAACGATATTAACAATAATATAAAGATATATAGAGTAATAAATTATGGAAGAACTTATGGATTATTTTCCAAGAGAGATTGCTTCGCAAATTATGCAATACACATATCAGGTTCAAGATAAAACGTTATTGAACGACATTGTAAATTTTACAAAATCAAAAGCAAGATTGTACTTTCTATATTTGACATATTTTACTATGCGGGAAGAGAGTGATGAATACGAATCGTGGTTATCGAATGATATTGTATTATATATGAATAATTTTCGCCATACGGGGGTGCTATATGGTGGTGGATATGTGGATAAGTTTTACACTCGTTTATCAAGGAATCCGTTTTTAAACACTAGGGAAAAAATAGATAGATATGTTGTTAATTTAGGTATTAATGGTGTTGACGGCATAACAAAAGAAATAAGCATTTATTTGGGATTATTGACAAGTGAAGAAAGAGAAGAATTTATTGAATGGGTTATTAAATGTTACGGAGAATTATTTCAAGGGGGTGTGTTTTTGTCTCTCATTAATTAGAATATAAGAATATTATGGTATAAATAAGTATGTAGGTTGAAAGTCTTTAAGTAGTATTTAAAAGCATATAAAAAATTGAAGTAAAGATATATGAATATAATAAAGTATATAAAGAAATAATGGAACGTCGTATAAATAAAAAGATAGAAAATTATATCTCTGATTTAAAAGAGAATGTAAAAAAAAAAGCGTCAGAGTTAGTAGGAAAAGAATTAGTAAAAGACTTAGAGTTAGTTCAATATATTTATGATTATGAACGTTTGATATTGGTAAAAGAAGATTTTATGAAACGAAAAAGAGTAAAAAATGTGGTAAATTTGTCTGAACGTTGTTGTGCAAAAAGAGCAAGTGGAGAACAATGTACAAGACGTAGGAAGGATTTAAGTATAGAATTTTGCGGTACACATTTAAAGGGAAGACCGCACGGCACATGCGATTTAGAAAAGGATGCGGAAGGCACAGAAGGAAAAAAAGTAGAGGTTTGGGCACAAGACATTCAAGGAATAATTTATTATATAGATAAAACCTTAAATGTATATCAAGTAGAAGATATAATGCAAGGGAAGGTAAACCCAAAGATAATAGCCAAATATCTAAAAGTTGGAGAAACTTACAGCATTCCAGAATTTGATAACTTGTACTCGTAAATAATACCTACATAATACCTACATAATACCTACATAATACCTACATAATACCTACATAATACCTTTTTTTACACGTGATAAAAATGTAAGCGCATTTAAAGCAAAATCTACATCGCATTTAAAGCGAATTTTAACGCGACCAACTACATAAAAAAAGTATTAATTACTTAATTATTTAAAAACTTAATTATTTAAAAACTTAATTATTTAAAAACTTATCTACTTAATTATTTAAAAACTTATCTACTTAACAATATTCTTTAATATATGTGTCAATAATCTGTTTACAAGGAACTTCATTAGGTACCTCGTTGAGCATATGTTTCATTGAGACAACCTGATTTTCAGTATAAGTCAAAATACAAGTTTGGTCTTGAAGTTCTTCTTGAAGTTTCAAACATTCGTAATATTTTCTTTCCAAATGAGTGCGGAGTAGTAAATTTTCCGCCTTTAATGTCTCAATATCTTCTTTAAAATCGGCTTCAATCCAAGTTTGTTCGGCATCTTTGTCGTCAAGTTGAGCGCGTAACTCAATATTATATAGATGTTGCTGAGTATGTGTATGTTCTTGCTCCATTATAGTTCTTTCAGAACGTTCCTGTTTAGTTTGCATATAATTGATTTGAGAAGACATAGATTTAACCAAGTCCTCCAATTGTTTAATTCGGTCTGCATCTGATAAATTGTTAGGGATAATAAATTCTTTAAATTCTGTACATTCTTCAGATTCTAAAACTTCTTTATGAACATTAATAAACCAGTATGAATTATTAAAATTAAATTTGAAAGTGCCATTTTGTGCCGAATTAATTTCATTAAGTAGATTATGATTGTACCATTTTTCAAATGAAACAATAACCCCATTATAAGTCTTACCAGTATGATTTTGTTTTTTAATAAATGTGATGTCATTTACCTTACCTATATTTTTTTTGTGGAAAATATTAATTATAAATTCTTTAGTTTGATAGTCTTCAGCTCGTTTAATAAAAAGCGCAACATTTAATGTGTTCATTGTAAATAGTAAATATATAATCTACCTTATAAATGTGTAAATAATTCAATTTTTTAAATTCTTATGTATAATTTAAAAAACTAAAAATTAGTATTTGAATAATATGATAATTTTGTCGGTCATTTTAACAAATTTTTAGTTCTATAAAAAATATATATAAAGAAAAAAAAAATGAAATACTTTCTTATCCAAAAGAAAGTATTATCCTAAACAAACAATTACAATCTTAAAAGATGTCTTTTACAAACGAAATCGCAAATTTCAATGCTTCAATGGAAGTAACTGAGTTATTGATGAAAACCCTAGAGAACGCAGCAAGAAAGTTAGCTGCTCGTTGTATCTCTGAAGCTGCCAGTCGCCATGGATTTGATGCTGACAAAGAAATCCAAGCCCTTGGTTTGGAAAACTTATCTGTCGCCCGCAAACAAATGGTGAGGAAAGCAGTTTCCGAAAAGAAAGAGAAGAAACCACGTGAACCTAAGAAATCGGTCTTTCCTATGCCATTCTTTGCTGAGAATGTTAATTCTGATGGTTGTCAAGGCTTAGCCTACAATCGCGGACTTTTCACTCAATGCACAAAGGATCGCTTAGAGACTGGTGACTACTGCAAAGGTTGCCAAACCGAAACCGACAAAAACCCATCTGGTTGCCCAGATTGTGGAAATGTTAGTTCTCGTCTTGACACTGGTCTCTACGAATTCAAGGATACTAAGGGTCGTAAACCAACATCTTATGTGAAACTTTTAAAAAAATTAAATATCACTCTTGAACAAGTTTCAGAGGAAACAGGTAAACAAGGTAAGACAATTCCACTAGAACATTTAGTAGTAGCGGAAAAAAAAAGAGCCGCTGCTACTGGACGAGGTCGTCCTAAAAAAGTTAATGCGGTTGAAACCGATGATATGAGTGTAGTAAGTGATTTGTTTTCTAAACTAAGTGTTGAAAAGAAACAAGAACAAGAAGAAAAAGAACAAGAAGAAAAAGAAAACAACGAAGAAGTAGTTTTACAAGAAGAAGAAGAAGAAGAAGAAGTCTTAGAATGTGAAAGTCCAGTCAAAACTAAGAAACCAAAACTTTCTGAGGATGAAAAGGCTGAAAAGAAACGTGCTTTGGAAGCTGAACGTGAAGCCAAAAAACTTGCTTTAGAAGCTGAAAAAGAAGCAAAAGCTGCTTTGGAAGCTGAAAAGGCTGAAAAGAAACGTGCTTTGGAAGCCGAAAAGGAAGCAGAAAAGGCTGAAAAGAAACGTGTTTTGGAAGCCGAAAAGGCTGAAAAGAAACGTCTTCAAGAAGTCGAAAAGGCTGAAAAGAAGGAAGCTGAAAAAGCAGAACGTCTAGCTAAACGTGAAGCTGAAAAAGCACAAAAGAAGAAACCCGACAAAAAAGTTGAAAAAGTTGATGATGTCGCAGGCAAAGAAAAAGTTGATGATGCCGATGAAACCCCTCCTCCTGTAGAACCAGCACCACTACCAGAACCAGTACCAAAGAATACTGTCAAAGTTAGTCGTATACAAATTGCAGGAAAGAGTTACTTAAAAACATCGAATAATCTACTTTATAATCCTGAGACTAAGGAAGAAGTTGGTATTTGGGATCCAGATACAAAGACTATTAAACCGCTACCAGAAGAAGAAGACGAAGAGGAACAAGAAGAAGAATATGATAGTGATAGTAACTAAATATAATTAGATAGTATTAGATAGAATAAGTAATTAAATAAATAAAGTATTAAATTACTTTTTTTATGCGGATAAAACACCATTATAATTTGTAGGTCATTTCCACCAATTTGTCACTCATTTCTAATGCTCCGCATCTTGGAGGAGCAAAAATTTACTCTATATCAAGTTTAAAATTTTTTATAATAATGTTTTTCGCTTTTAAAATCAAGTTACACCCAGTATATCAACGCATTATATCAGACAACGAATCGCTGAAAAATATAAACTAACAAATCTTATTCATCTTTGAAAATAAAATAAACTAACAAATCTTATTCTATATTTTAAATAAAATAAACTAACAAATCTTATTCAGTATTTTAAATAAAATATAAAAAGAGGAACAAGAAGAAGAATATAATTAGATAGTAACTACGTAGTGTATTTAAATAAATAAAGTATTAAATTACTTTTTTATCCGGATAAAACACCATTATAATTTGTGGGTAACCTGCTGGTTAGGCACGTTTTTATAATCATTATTGATAACAAAATTTTTTTATACACATGATTTAAACAGCGTATAATTTGTTGGTCATTTCTTCAATTTGTGACTCATTTCCATAAATACTCATTTATTTTATATCTATCCCGTGCGGGAAGAGGGATAACACTATCAACCAAATTCGTAGAAATTTAAATTTTATCATTAACTTTCTTTTTCTTCAAATTGACTGCTTCTAGTCTATTAAATAAAAAAATGAAATTAAACTACGTAGTTATTATATGTATTATTTAAAAGTATAATGAATGAATTTACACGAGATATAGAGGAGTTTATTACAATATTTGGTTCTTCTAAGGAAAGGTTGGTTACCAATCTTAAAAAAAATTATCAGGAAAACATACATTATATTGTATTAAAAGATAACGCAACCCTAAACAAAAATGGAACTCGTCATGGTGGGCATAACAAACGTAAAATTATGTTATCAGAAAGTGCCTTTAATTTATTTAAAAATTCATATAATTTAAGAAATCGATACATTACTACTATAGTGATAATATAAATGTAGTTAGTAGTATAAATATGTGTATAGAAAATCAAACAATAGGATTTATTTGGAATTGTTTTAATGAAGTAACTTCATTAAAAAGGCAGTATAAAATTAATACATATAGGGTTGATTTATATTTCCTAGATTATAAATTAGTTATTGAATGTGACGAATACGGGCATACTGATAGAGACCCTAATTATGAAAAAACACGAGAAGACTATATCACGGCATTAGGTAATAAAATTATAAGGTTTAATCCAAATATAGAAAAATTTGATTTATCAAATGTTATAAAAGATATAAATAAGGTTATATTTAAGATTAATTAAACGCTTTCCCTGATCGCACAGCAATATTTTATAGTGTATATCCAGTTTAAAATTTTTTTCTAATAATCTTTTTGAATTATACTTTGAAAAAATAAACTAGCAAATTATTATTCATCTTTGAAATAAAAATAAACTAGCAAATTATTATTCATCTTTGAAATAAAAATAAACTAACAAATATTATTCATCTTCGAAATAAAAATAAACTAACAAATATTATTCATCTTCGAAATTAAAATAAACTAACAAATTATTATTCATCTTCGAAATAAAAATAAACTAACAAATCTATTCTGTATTTGAAATAAAATAAACTAGCAAATATAAACTAACAAATCTTATTCATCTTTGAAATAAAAATAAACTAACAAATCTAATTCATCTTCGAAATTAAAATAAACTAGCAAATTATTATTCATCTTCGAAATTAAAATAAACTAGCAAATATTATTCATCTTCGAAATTAAAATAAACTAACAAATTATTATTCATCTTTGAAATAAAATAAACTAACAAATCTATTCTGTATTTTAATTAAAATAAACTAGCAAATTATTATTCATTTATTATTATTGAATAAAAAAGGGAATTATTAATTAAACTACGTAGTTTATTTTTTCTAACTACTTCTATAAATTTATTTCTTCTTCTGGTTCTTATATAATTGGTTCTGGAGTGGTGTTTGCAAGGTGATATCCTACAACCCGTCTATCTAGTTGGTTGAAATAGTCTTCATTAAATTCAATCGTGTAATTGCCAACTGCAATATCTCCATTATTATGAGTATTTATTTTAATAGGCCACCAGTTGTCATCGTTGTAAACGAACCGAGTTTCATTCTTAGGATTTTTTAAGCGCTGAATAAAGTTATATGCTTGATCGTACCATTGCCCAATTGTAATGTATGCAATATTGAATACTTTACCATTTTTTAAATAAGGAATTAATGTAACTTTACTTACCTGTGCTATATTGTTGTACCAAAATACATCCGCAATATAGTGATGACTATATTGGAGTTCAACGCAATTAATAATTAAATTGTTAATAGATAACATTGTAAATTGTTTATTATACTTATAACGTACAAGTTCAAATACTTTTCAATTTTTTTATTTTACGCGACAATTTGTTGCGACTAAAAATAAGTTTTTAAAGTTCTTTAAGTCCTTTTTTAAAATATATAACGCCTTTAAGTCCTTTTTTAAAATATATAACGCCTTTAAGTCCTTTTTTAAAATATATAACGCCTTTAATATTATTTTTAGTTATTTAAAATTATACACATAAATAATAAAAATTGATTTATTATATTTACTTTTAAACATAAGTATACTAACAAACAAACAAAATAATGTCTTTAAAAGCATTTATTACTACTGAATCAGCAATTAAATTAAACTATTATTATGAAGAATATGTTATAAAAGGTTTATTTTTAGGTAGGTCTGGAGAAGCAGAAGCAATGGTAGAGTATTGTGGGAGTAGTGAGTATAACCTTCATTTAACTTATTTAATAGAAACTTGGATATGTAATATGGAATCTCAGTTTTATCGTTCTATGAAAGATGGAATAGAAATGGACTGGTATTTTAATTTGAATACTAATGAGTTCGATTTTCTGGAAGATAAAACTGAGGAAACGACTGCTAAATATATACAATGGAGGAATAATTATGATGGTACATTTGAATATATTTGTAAGTGTTATGAAGACGGATGTTGCTATCCAGAGTTTAACGATGAATGGTTATATGATATATTTGAGTGTAATGTTTTATCAATAGGTTTAAAGTAAATTAAGTAATTTTTAAAAGTGAGGTCGCCTTTGGACCAATATCTTTTTTTTCATAGCATTAATATTTTTATTAAAAATTGAGTTGCAAATACAAGAAAAATATTAAAGCACTTTAACAAATGTGTCGAACATGTTCAATCATATTATTAATACTATGTAGACTTTTATGCCCTAGAGAACGAGTAGTTCCAGATCCAGTTACAGAACCAGTTACAGAATTAGAACCAGTTTATTATGAACTATAATTTAATTAATTTTTAGTTACAATAAAATTACATACAATATATAAAAATTGATTTATTATTTATGCGTATATAAATAAGTATACAAACAAACAATCAAACATTTAAAAATGACTATCAGACATTATATCAAAATTGTGTCAAGGAACCAAATAATATGGTATATGGACGCAAATATACCGGAAGAAGAAGCAGAAGAGTATAATGGTGAGTATGATGAACAACTTTATTTAAATTATTTAATAAAACAAGAAGAATATCTTGCAAGCAGTGAGTATGAACTTTATTTAAATTATTTAATAGAAACTTGGGTAAGTAATGTAAAAGATGAATTAGGTTATAATGATGAAATATTGGATGACCCAAATTTGGATCCAACATTTAATATGAGTTTAGTAACCTTATTTGATAAAGAATGGTTAGTTGATTTATTTGAGAGGGATGTTTTAGCTAGCGTTTGTTTAAAGTAATTTAAGTAATTTTTAAAAGTGAGGACTCCACCTTTTGGACCAATACCTTTTTTTATTTTGTCACTCATTTCTAATTTGTCACTCATTTCTTATGTATTGTTTTAGATTAAATTCGTGACTCGCATCTTCAATTTGTCACTCATTTCTATAGCAATAATGAGTTAAAGTTATATAGGGTCAATATTTCAACCTGTTAGCCGTATGGTCCTTTTTATACGGCTAACAGGGGAAAATTGCAGACTATAGAGGCTATGCGACACTATCATAGAGTACCTTTTTTAAAAAGTTATATCTTTTAAACAATTTTTTTTAAATGACCCACACTATAATAACAATGATACTATACCTATATTTGTCTTCTATTCTAAAAAAAATTGATTTATTAGAACCCATGTTATAAATAAGTATACAATAAATCAAATGACAAATTTAAATGAATACAAAGAAGCACAATATATTAAAGCATACAAAGAAACAATTAAAGATTTAAAAATAACAATGAGAAATTTTATTATATCTGAGTCAAAAAATCAAATAATGTGGTATATAGAAGCAAATAGAACAGAAGAAGAAGCAGAAGATTATTATACAAGTGGTGAGCATGAACTTTATTTAAGTTATTTAATAGAGACTTGGGTAAGTAATGTAAAAAATAAACTTGGTTATGATGATGAAATATTGGATGACACAAATTGGGATCCAACTTTTGTAATAACCTTATTTGATAAAGAATGGTTAGATGATATATTTGAACGACATATTTTAGATACAAATGTTTGTTTAAAGTAATTTAATTAATCAATTTTTAAAAGTGAGGATTAACCAATATCTTTTTTTATTCGTCACTATAAAAAGGTTCTCAAATACATGCTTTGAGTAATTTTTTAAAAATTTTTCTTTTTACACCTTTTCTCATTTAAAATGCCCACTATAATATTTATAAACAACTTAAAATTTACCCGAATAATAATAATAATTATTATAATGTCAAAATTTATAAAATTAAAAAATTTAATAATAAATATAAATTATATACAAACAATAGTTATAAAGCCAAATAAATATTATATTAATGTTGTGAGTAACAAATTTTACGGGTCAACTTTGAGTACTCCTGTATTTGGATTTGGTAATGTTTCTTCATATAATTATGAAATTGAAGTATGTGAAACTGAACATTCAAGTGATTACAAAAAAATTTCTGATTGGATTGATAATTGTTAGTTGGCATTTTAAATGAGAAATGGTGTAAAAGTGGTCTTTTAAACAAATTTTTAGTTACAAAAAATTACATACAAAACTTAAAAAATTGATTTATTAGAACCCATGTTAGAAATAAGTATACTAATTAATAAACAAATCAATCAAATGACAACAATTTTAGGCGAATTTATTAATGATGTTGTAGCAACTAAATTAACAGACTATGTTTTAGACAAATTTACAGAAGAAGAAGAACAAGACTATTTTACAAGCGGTGACTATGAAGTCCATTTAAATTATTTAATAGAAACTTGGGTAAGTACTATTGAAAGTGAATTTACTTATGATATTAACTATGATGGAACTTTTGAGTTTATAAGTGAGTATTTTGTTGATGGACTTTATTGTCCAGATTTTAATAATGAATGGTTAGATGATATTTTTGAACGACATATGTTAGATACAAATATTTTAAAGTAAATTAATAAATCCCTTAAGGGAATAAAGTGAGACCGCATTTGGGTCAATAACTTTTTTTCATCTTTTAAAAAATTGAATTATTATTTATGCCTTAAAAATAAGTATACAATTAAATAAATGACGACTTTAATGCCAGCTTTAACTACCTCCGGGTTAAACGAATATATTGCTGACATAGCACAAGATAAAATAATAATATATGTTCAAGAAAAATATACATTAGAAGAAGAGTCTAAGTATTACGCCAGTGAGGATTATAAAAATCATTTAGATTATTTAATAGAAACTTGGAGAAGTTATATTGAAGGTATATTTTATTATGATATTGACTACAATGGAACATTTGAGACTATAAGCACGTATTTTGAAGCTGGGTGTTACATTCCAGAATTTAATGATGAATGGTTAGATGATATTTTTCAAAGACATATTTTAGTTAGTGTTTTACACCTTTGAATATTTAAAATGGGACAATTTAAACATATATTGAGTTATTATATATAATGGATAACAAAAAACCGTTAAATAAAAGTAATAATTTTGATTATGATACACTTAATCAAAGCATATTAGCACAAGCAATAATACTAAAAACGACCAGTGAAATAAGAGCATTAAAATTTGGTATTATCCATGAAATTGAGGTTGTTAAAAAAATTCATTTGATTGAACCAAAATGGAATGAGGTTCGTCAAACTCAAGTCATAAATAGAATATTTAGAAAGTAAAATTGTCCCATTTTAAATCTTCAAGGGTGTAAAGTAAATTCAACTACGTAGTAAAATTAATTGTATTTTTTTTAATAAAAATCTCTTTATAAACAAATTTTTAGTTATTAAAAATAATACATACAAAATAATAAAATTGAAATACTTGTTATATTTTACTTTCAATTCATCAATTAAATATCATTACTTTATAAAAAACAATGTCTATTAAACAATTATTCATTCCATCAGTTCTCGCAGATTTCTCCGTGACTGAATTGTTTGACCTCTTTTATACCTATAAACTGGCTACAATTAGTCAAATTTATTATATTCCTATAGAATTTCAAGGTAAGTCGTATAATGATCTTTATATTACTATTCAAAATTGGCATAAGACCGAAAATGCGGTCGATTTTATTAAAAGACTTCGCCGGTCTTTCGCCCGCAGGTCTTTTGCTACATTATTTATTTATGACAATCCCTTAAGGGATGATTTATTATCTCAAGTTTATATTCTTAATATTCTTAATGATGCAAAACCTTCTGATGGTTATTTACTTACTAATCCAATTTATTTTGAGAAACAACTATTAATTAACAAATTGTTAAATAATAAAAAGTGTTTTGATCTACAAGACGATATTAAGGGATATTTATTTGTTGATTCTATCTACTCGGAAGCTCATATTACAAAAAAAAGTTTAATACTTAATTTAAAACAGAGTTTAGTCTATTTAAAGGATGAAGATGATGATGGTTATTGGAGATTAAGTTATGGTTACGAAAATATACGACTTGCTGCAGAACAATGTATAACATGTGGAGGGTTTAAATTTATTCAAGAACCGCAATTTATAAATGTCGCATCAAGAGCATTATGCAGTTGTCCTAGATTCAGAGAGTATTATTTACAACATTTAAATCACCCTTTAACCCTTTAACCCTTTTTAAAGATAGTTTTAATAATATAGTTTTAATTAAATAATAATTACTTTTTTATTTTTTACATTTATTAGAGAACCAATCTTTAAAAAAAAATCTTTTTAAACAAATTTTTAGTTATTAATAATTTATGTATAAATAGAAAAAATTGAAATACTTTTTATAAAATGACGAAAAGTATTAAATACTATAAATAAAGTTTTCAAACAAATGACATCTTTTGCTACATCCAGTTTACAAAAATATATCAATGTTGTATCCAAAAATCAATTAACGTGGTATATGGAACAAAATTCAACGTCCAAAGAAGAAAAAGAGTATTACGCCAGCGAGGATTATAAAGTTCATTTAAATTATTTAATAGAAACTTGGGTAAGTATTATTAAAAATGAATTTGAAATTGATGATACAAATTTTTACAAGGTAAGTAAATTGTTTGATGATGGTTATTACTGGCCAGAATTTAATAGTGAATGGTTAGATGATATATTTGAACACCATATTTTAGATAGAGTTTGTTTAAAGTAATTTAATAGTCCCTTAATTAATTTTTAAAAGTGAGGACGCCTTTCCTTTGGTCCAATATCTTTTTTTATATAACCAATGCAAGTTAAATTATTGAGTGCATTTTTTTCTTTAAATCTCTTTTATAAATTACTTTAAACAAATTTTTAGTTATTTAAAATTACATATATAAAATAAAAAATTGAGTTAAAATACTTATTTGTAGATGAATGTACCTATAAAACTTACCAAAATGTCTCAAACATTTGCTGAAAATAAAATTAATGCCGAAGACGATAAAAATGAATGCTGTATTTGTTATAATGACGACAGCGAAGAAGGTAACGAAGGTAAGTTAATTGAATGTTGTCCTAATAAACATATATTATGTGTTGGGTGTTTCCATAAATCTTATGAAAGAAAATGTGAATGCCCTTTATGCCGTGAATTAATGTATAGACCGGAAATAATGACTGATGTTGAAGCGTTTGCCTATTTTGGTGCAAAAGTTGCACTTAATGATAGAAGAGCGAGAGAGGAACAACAAAGACAGATCCGACTTGCTGAGGCAGAAAGGCAACAACAAGCGGAAGAAAGGCAACGTGTTGAAGCCGAAAGGCAACGTCAAGAGCAATTAGAACTCATACAAGTAAGAAAAGCAGAACGAATACAAAGAATTCAACGACGAAATGATGAACTATTGGTTAAAAGAGATGAAATATTGGGACAAATTGCTATAAATAACGCTGAGATTGAAAACATTAACAATCTAGACGTAGATGCGTATTATGCAATGTACTCCCCTTACGAAGTACAACGTAGATCATTACAACCAAATAACATTATTATTTCTGATAGTGATACTGATACTGATGATGATAGTGTTGAACTTATTTATGAACCACAACCAAGACCAGAAAGAATAATTGTTACGCCTGGTGGCACAGCAATTATTAATCAGTTGCCAAGACCAGTTCAACAACCAGTCGCAAGACCAGTTCAACAACCAGCAAGACCAGTTCAAATAAATTTATTCGCACAACCAGTAACAACCCAAGAACAAATACAACAACTACTAGGAAGACCAGTTCAACAACCAAGACCAGTACAACAACCAGTCGCAAGACCACAAAGACCAGTACAAGAAAGAAGAAGTAGTACCTACGCCTACGAGAAATTAGTACAAAACGAAATTTTAGTCCAGACTCTAAGAGGTCAAGGAATGGTGGTTAGATATGACAGATTAAACGATAGATTTATTAGAGTATCTGATAATACAGTTTATCCAACATTAAATAGAGCAAGTGCTGCTCACGCACTAGAGGTTGGACTAGCAACTACTCCTAACGCGTGGACAACCTTTAAAAGATTAAATGGCAGTAGCATAGATAATTTATAAATAGATATAAGTAATTAATTAAATAATTAAATAATTAAATCCTTTTTTTATTTCTTTTATTTTTTCAACTTTCGTATCTTTGTAATAATTTTTGATAAATATTATCGGTGTATTCTTTTCTATTAACTAAATTATTTATAAAAATATTATATACTTTATATCCATTAGGAGGTTTTAAAGTTTCATCTTTCATAAACTTATTATAATTATATTTAATAACCCATTTCTTAAGTCCAATATCATATTTAATATGTTTCATTTTAGCGTCATCTTGACATTCATTGTTAACATCAATAAATAAAATAAAATCAAAATGTTCCATTATATAATATCTTGCACAATTAATTTTAAACTCATAAAATAACAACATAATCAATAGACTATATATTATTGAGTATTTGTTTATAAATTCTCTCTTTATAAACAAATTTTTAGTTATTAAAATTGTATATACAAAATAATAAAATTGAGTTAAAATACTTATTTGTAGATGAAAGTACCTATAAAACCTTATTAAAATGTTTCAAACATTCGCGTTCTCAGTAGGCGTCCTTCTCTGCGGAGTTGGATATGCGCTTTATAAAAAAGTCATTCAAATGTTAAAAGACATTGATGAAAAATACGAAGGCAAATTAAAAACCCTAGTATTTGAATTGGAAGTCAACCATCAGGTAAGTATAAATCAATTGTTGAAAGACATTGATGAAAAATATGAATTAAAAGTGAATCATCAAGAAAGTATTCAAAAATTAGAAAATACTATTGAGTATAATTTGGAACATACAGAAACTCTTGCAATTGATTTAAATAATAAATTACGTTTATTGAAAAATGAAGTGAAAAATGATGTAAAAGAAAGTATTCAAAAATTAGAAAATGTTATTGAGTATACTGAAACTTTAAAAACTGAGTTGAAAACTGAGTTAGTTTTGTCGGAAAACAAAGTTAAAGATGAGTTATTAGACAAAGTTAAAACTGAGTTAGGGTTATCTTCTGATAAAGTGAAACAAGATTTAGTTTTATTGGAAGACAAAGTTAAAGATGAGTTGAAAATTGAGTTATTAAACAAAGTTAAAAACGAGTTGAAAATCAAAGATGAGGAAAATATCCAAACATTAAAAACTAAAGAGTTTGAAAATGCGTTGGATTATTGCGGAGTAGGTGATACTGCTTGCCATATGCCACGTTTCTTTGATATTGATGATTATGGAAAGAATAGTGCGAATATTCTTACTTATAAAGATATAATCTCATCGAGAGACACACAACTAACTCTTGGTTGGTCAGAAAATATGGTTAATTGTTTTAATTCTAGTGAACGGATTCAACAAATAAATCGTAGTGAATTTTATGTTAATTGTGAAATTCATACTACAGAATTTAAAAAAACTCATGGTTGTTTTTGTGCTAATCAAACCCCTTGCCAACATATTAGAGCAAAATTATACGATGCCACAATAATAGAAATTAATAACAAAAAATATATATTGTCTAAATTTATTTGTTCAACCAAGAATTCTAGTAATCAAGATTGGCATTGCAGTGAAAAAAGAATTGTTTATAATATGAAGAAATCATTATTATTTAATTATGAACCAGATTTTAAACCAACAGACTTGAATGACCCAGAAATTATGTACCCAACTTCAACTTATAAATGGTATCAAGTTGGAACAATAGATAGAATTACAAAAGAAATAATTTGGGAGCCAAATCATGAACCAAAATTAGAACCAAAACCAGTACCAATTCAAGAACCAAGTCCAGTACCAATTCAAGAACCAAGTCCAGTACCAGTTTTAAAAATTAGAGTAAATCGTATTAATATTTTTGGAAAGAAATACTTCAAGACAACAGATGGAATTATTTATGACGCTGATACTATGAATGAAGTAGGAAAACAGGACCAAATAACTGGTGCGTATAATATTAATCTTAGTAATCCTATAAAAACAGGAAAATTAGAAGATATAAATAATATTATAATATTATAAATTTAATAGTAGATTAGATAGATATTAGATAGATATAAGTAATTAAGTAATTAATTAAATAAAAAGTTAAATCTTTTTTTTATTTTTACCTCTCTTTATAAACAAATTATTTTATCATATTATATATATATGATAACAAGAATAACAAATGAAAACATAAAAGGGTTAGTTAAAAAATACGTAAATAATAAAAAAGAATTACCTTTAGATTTAAAAAGTAAACCTATAAATAGTTGGGATGTTCAAAATGTAACAAATATGAAACGTCTTTTTCAAAATTATCCAAATTTTAATGAACCATTAAATAATTGGAAAGTTACAAATGTAACTAATATGGAAGCAATGTTTTATAATTGTATAAATTTTAATCAAGATTTGAGTAATTGGAATGTTACAAATGTGACTACAATGGGAGGTATGTTTGTAAATTGTAGAAAGTTTGATAAACCATTAAAAACATGGAATGTACAAAAGGTAACGAATATGGCAGGTATGTTTTATGGGTGTGCAAAGTTTAGTCAACCATTAGGAATGTGGAATGTTGAAAATGTAACTACTATGTTAAGTATGTTTGAAAACTGCCAAAAGTTTAATACAGACTTAAGTAACTGGAAAGTTAACAAAGTAATTAATTCAAACGATATGTTTACTGGTTGTCGTATATTACCTCGTTATAAACCAAAATTTAGTGCTTCTCCTCAACCGCCTTCTCCTCAAACTCCTAGTCAAAGAATTCCTTTTACAATTCCTCCTCCAAGAATTCCCACTCAAAGTCCTACACAAACTCCAGCACAAAGAACTCCTTTTAGAATTCCTCCTCCAAGAATTCCTTCAAGTCCTGAAACGCTTCTCCAAACAATAATAACAAATGAAAATATACATGAATTTGTAAACGCTTATGTAAATTCAAAATCACAATTACCTTTAGATTTACAAAGTAAACCTATAGGTAACTGGAATGTTAAAAATGTAACAAATATGGAAAAGTTGTTTAATGAACTATCAAATTTTAATGAATCATTAAATGATTGGAATGTTGAAAATGTAGAAAATATGGCATACATGTTTAAAGATTGTATAGATTTTAATCAACCATTAGATAAGTGGAATGTGCAAAAGGTAACTGATATGAGAGCCATGTTTTTAAGTTGTAAAAAATTTAATAAATCATTAAATGCGTGGGATGTTGCCAAAGTAGAAAATATGGTAGGGATGTTTTATGATTGTGTAATGTTTAATCAACCATTAGATAAGTGGAATGTTTCCAATGTAGAAAATATGGTAGGTATGTTTTATGATTGTAAAGATTTTGATCAACCATTAAATGACTGGAATGTTAGTAAAGTAGAAAATATGGAATCTATGTTTTATGGGTGTGTAATGTTTAATCAACCATTAGATAAGTGGAATGTTTCCAATGTAACAAATATGAAAGAAATGTTTCATTCTTGTCTAACGTTTAATCAAGATTTAAAGGAGTGGAATGTTGCAAAAGTTTTAGAGAGCAAAGATATATTTACTGATGCTCTTGAAATGGGAGAAGATAAAAAACCGAATTTTCCAAAAGAAATAGAAATAGAACCAACACAAATTGATGTAGTACCTATAAAAATACCAGAAAATGCTACTTTATTCGACTTTCTAGAACAAGAAGATGTATTGATAGACACATTTTTACAAACAAAAGACAATATTATATTCATGCAAGACAACAAATTTTATCCATTTTATAGAAAACAATTACAAAACAATTTAGATCTTAGTAACCCAAACCCTGTTGTCGTTTATATTTGTAAGCAAATATATCCGGTCTATGCTGCATTTACCGCTGAAAATCTAAGGTCACCAACCGAATATTTCAATTTATCATCTATTGGAGCACTAAATGGAATTGTTCTTGCTTCTGAAATACAATATATTGTATCAGATACCGAAAATAACGTGTATGTTTTAAAAGATACGAAGGATACAGCCCCATCACTTATATCTCATAGTGTATTTTCAACTAAAGGTTTTGGAGGTCAAGCAGTGAGTGGTAATCATTGCCAAGATAGTCCAAAAGTGCCAATATATGATATAAAAATTGGTAAATTAGAAACATCTAATGGTGGTTCAAATAAAAAACAAAAATTAACTAAAAGAAAAAGAAATACAAAGAAAAGAAATACAAAGAAAAGAAATACAAAGAAAAGGCAAACAAAGAAAAGGGATACAAAGAAACACTGATAATTAAATATTTTGTATACGTGGTTCCTCTAATCTTAAATAGCATTCGTGATTTATATGATCATTATGCGAACAACAAACATAAGTAGGAATTATGCCAAAAACAACAAACAACAAAACTCCAATTAAAACCTCCCAAAT
>Ga0268279_1000463_pt1 | contig 25778 bp, 24 predicted proteins | sample saktaG_6_FD_190142 | JGI IMG/M metagenome (GOLD analysis project Ga0268279, IMG submission 190142) | Saline water microbial communities from Sakinaw Lake, British Columbia, Canada - sak_2010_1_5_80m | ecosystem: Environmental > Aquatic > Non-marine Saline and Alkaline > Saline ...
TGTTTATCAGTTGGAACTGGAAAAGAAAGTGTTAAATCAAGCCATCTGAAAGAATTATAACGTAAAGAACGCCTAAGAGTTGCTAAAACATCTTTATATTCTATATGCTCTAAATCCTTATAAAAAGAAATAGGTTGCGAGCAAACAAGTTTATTTGTGCGTTTTGTAATCTCTTTTTCAATATTTTTCTTTTCAATATACAGCTCTTTAAGCTCAGCTTCTCTCTTTATTATCATCTCCTTCCTCCTTTATAACCTTGCCTGTCATTATTGATTCAGGTCTTATCGGTTTTTATCAAATAACAATTATGATATTAAGATAACATGTTAGTATTTATCTGTCAAACATACAAAATGGCAGCTATGCTGCCAATTTAAAGGTTTAAAGATTAAAAGATCCTTCGCTATTACTCAGGATAACGATGAAATTGTTAAGAAAATAGATTTAAATATTTTATCAACTTCTTCTTTATAGAGATAACCCTCCTTAGCAATGGTACTTTTTACAGGCCTAATCTCCTTATCAATATAGGTCTGATCTCCTATTTTATAAGTTGTGGTCTTGGTCTTAAATTTTGTCAAAGAATCACAGGGAGTATTTCCTAATGGAAAACTATTAACTACTCGCAATAAAGTACCTGATACAATAAAGCGTCCTGCTCTTAACATATCAAAGACTTTATCTCTATCTTTGCTTTCTTTAATATTAGAAACAATGGGACGCTCGCTCTTGCCTTCAAGAAATACAACATCAAATCCTTGATATTTCCCATTACGAATTTTAACATTTTTTGGGAATTTATCTTTTACTTCTCCCATTGCTTTTTCTACCTCCCTAATCTGTTCTTTGGTTATATAATCCTTCATCACACCACTTTTAAAAAGTTCTCGCAGAGTAGTTTTATCACTCATTCCTGGTATATTCATTCCTGGAACAGGAGCGTCTAAAAAGCCCTGTGTTGGCACTAAACGACGGCTTTTCAAAGTTTGTTTGGCTGTTTTCTCATCAGCAAGTTCTGTAATAATAATAAAACTATGATAATCAAATTTTTCTGACACAGGAGCAAGTAAATCATCTTGCTTCAGGGTTTCTATTGCCTCGCGACTTTGCTCTTTCACCTTCTGCGCCTTTTGAATGAGATCCACCCGTCCAAATGCTTGAGCAGACATTTCCAACATTTTTGCAGTTTCCTGCTGAGCTCTTTCCCATATCTTTGGACCGTGTGGATATTCTGAACCAATTATAATTGTTTGGCTGGTTTCACTTTCTGAAAAAACTCTCGGATTGATAAAATTAGGGTCAGCAAGACGTCTTGTATCAATATGGCCAATTTTTACCTTAAATCTTGTTTCATCTGTCTGACGCAAAATCTCCTCCCAGTTCTTAGTAAGAAGCCAGCTTTTAGACAAAATTTTAGTTATATTTAAACCCATTTTTATAATATTAATATAATGGAAATAAATTTAGAAATTATTTCATTACATAAGCAGAAGACGGACCTTTTCCTATCTGTTTAATCATTTCTAGTTTCTTAAGTTTTTGAAGGTTTAATTGAGCAGTTCTTTTCGGACATTTCATTATGTCCATAACGTCTTTGGTTGTTATTTTCCCAACCTGAGCAAGAAAATCTAAAATCTCTATCTGTTCTTTTTCCAAAAAAATCTTTGAATCAGTATCTTTTTTAATTTTCTTATTGGAGAGGAAAACAACTTTTCTTTTTACATCATCAATTTCTTCCTTAAATCCCTTAATAAAATACTCAAGCCAAGCTGTAAAATCAGTTTTTCTTTTTTCATAATTTTCTCCGATATTAATTGCCTTATAATACGCTTGCCTATCATGATTATAATAATCCTCTAATGCAAAAAGTCTGCGGAAATCATAACCCCGCTTATAAAGTATCAAAGTTGCTAAAGCTCTAGCAGTTCGACCATTGCCATCGGCAAAAGGATGAATGGCCGCTATTTCCTGATGAACAACACCAGCAACAATTATTGGGTTAATTTCTTTCTTTTTGCTTTTTTCTATCCATTCCAACAAATCTTTGCAAAGATCTGGCACTTTTTTTGCCTCAGGTCCAGTATACATAACCTCGTCCGGAAACCCTAGAATTCTCCTCACTATATAAACAGGCCCTTTTCTATATTGACCACACTGTTCTTCAGGAAGTGTTTTATCGGTTACTAATTTATGAATTCGAAACAAAACTTTTTCAGTAATTAACTGTTTTTCATCACCAATTTTTCCTATATATTTTAAAGCTTTAAGATAATTTTGAACTTCATAAATTTCTCTTTGCGGTGCATCTATTTGCTTACAGACCAAAAGAGCTTTTACTTCATTAATGTTCAATCTATTTCCTTCTATGGCGGTTGAGCTATGCGTCATTCTTATCAAAGCTTGGCGTCTTAATTTTAATTCCTGTTTTGGTAAAATTTTAGCACGTTCAATTACCGCTTTTGATTCAGCAATTGAAATTAACATCCTTACAATTAAACTTGTAAAATTGTATTTTGGACTAAACATATCTATATTATAGCTATTATTCAAGAATTGCGCAAGAATCGCGCAAGAATCGCGCAAATTTCTACATTATGCTAATCCTTTAATTTGATGGCAAATAACAATAAAAAAAGCCCATAATTGGGTTTTAAATTTTGAAATGTTTGGAAGGAGTAAATATTTTTATTATATTCACTCCTTCATTAGCAAAGTTTAAATATATCTTCGAATGTATATTTTCCAGGAGAACGGAAACTTACACCAATACCCTTTACTATACATTCTTCCTTTCTTTCTATTTGCTTCGCAATTTCTTTTGCATTGTGAAGAATGTCCTTTTTCTTACCAATAATATATATGTCCGTGTCTTCGCGAGAAAAATCGTAGAACCACAAATCAACCAACGAACATTTACCTAATGCCTTTTTCATCAAGCTCAATAATTTTTGTTCCGTGGTCGGCTTCTCATCTTTGTACATTATGACTGTCTCTACAAAAATGATTTTGGATTTGCACACCGACATTCTTTTTTCCAGACCTCTTTTTTCCTCTGAAAGAGATCTATACTCTTTTAATTTCTCCTCTAAGATTACTTTTCCTTCTTTCATTTTTTCCTCCTTTTTCTCCTTTCGTCACCTGTCATTCTGATCAGGTATTCAGAAAAAATTATCAAAGAACAGGCTAGTATCTAGCTTTATGCTAACATATTAGTGCCTAATCGTCAAGTATATAAAATCACTGGCAAGATGTCAGTTTAAAGGTTCAAAAGTGTAAGAGCTTAAAGTTTAAAAGATTACTACGCTCTCCCTTGACAAGCTCGAGGTCGCTCGCAATGACAAAGGAATTTTTAATCCTCTGTTTGATGCCTAACAATAAAATGATGTTTTGCCACTTCTATAGCAACTAGTTCTATTACTCCCATGATAAAGATAATTAACCAATCATAGATTCCTAATGGTACTGTCTTTAAGAGTATTTGGAGTATAGGTATATAAATAGCGCCTACTAGCATTATTATCCCTAGAGCTACTGCTGCTAATAAGAGTTTATTGGAAAATGGATTAATATGCCATAAGTTTTTACGCAAACTTTTACAGGAAAAAGTATAAAAAATTGAATCGATTGAAAGACAGGCAAAAACCATTGTTCTAATATACGTAATATCAAAATTTAATTTCCATAACCAAAAGAATAATCCCAAAAGCATAACGTCAGTAATGACTCCAATAATCACAATTATAAATTTCATTTCTTTCGTTAATAAATGAACATTATGCCCTTGAGCTTGTTGTTCCATTATTCCCTCTTCTTTCGGTTCAAATGCCAAAGCAACATCAGGTAAACCATCTTCAATTAAATTAACCCATAATATTTGGGCTGCAATTATTGGCAAAGGAGCTCCAATAAGAATACTGGTTCCTATTAAAATTACTTCTGTAAAACTATCTGAAAGTAAATATGTAATAACCTTCCTAATATTATCAATAATAACTCTTCCCTCTTCTATGGCTTTAACAATAATAGAAAAACTATCATTCAATAAAATTAGATCAGAGCTTTCTTTTGCCACAGCTGTTCCAGAACCTAATGCTATTCCAATATCTGCTCTTTTCAAAGCTGGCGCATCGTTTATTCCATCGCCAGTCATTGCCACAACCTCTCCTCTATCCTGCCAAGCATTAATAATTCTCATCTTATGTTTAGGCTCTACCCTAGAATAAATCTGTATTTTATCCAAAGTTTCTTCAAATTCTTTATCAGAAAGTTTATCCAAATCCATTCCTTCTAACATGTTTTCCTTTCCTATTTTAAAACCTAATTCCTCTGCAACAGCCTTAGCTGTTAATTTATGGTCACCAGTGACTATAATAGGTCTCATACCAGCTTTTCTACAAATTTCCATAGCTTGCTTAACTTCTTTACGAATTGGATCACTTAAAGCAATAAAACCTGTAAAAATAAAATTATGACAAAGAGCTTTTAATCCCTTAATTTCATAAGTTATATTTTCGCTTTTTTCAACAATTCTGCATCCTGTAGCGAGTACACGTTGACCTTTACTAGTTAATTCTTTTAATTTTTCTTCTAATCTTTTTTTTTCTTTATCAGTTAAATCACTTCTTTCAAAAATTCTTTCTGGAGCGCCTAGAATATATAAACGCATTTCCCCTGATTCTTTATAAAAAGCAGCAGCAAATTTATTTATAGGATTAAAAGGAATTTCAGATAACTTACCTTCTTCCATCTTTTTCTTTATATTAAGCAATCCATTTTCAATTCCAGCTTCTAGTAAAGCCCTGTCTGTAGGTCTTCCTCTTAAAATCCATTTTTCTATAATATCATCAGGATTTTCAACAAACGCTTCTGATGCTAAAACAGCTGATTTAAGAACCAAAGATTTATCTCCAACTATCTCACTAACTTTCATTTTTCCTTTTGTTAAAGTACCTGTTTTATCAGTACATATTATACTAGTATTTCCCAAGGTCTCTGCAGAAGCTAATTTCCGTATTAATCCTTTCTTTTTCAACACTTTCTGCATTCCTAAAGCTAAAATTACTGTTATGGCCACAGGCAATCCTTCGGGAATAGCAGAAACGGCAATAGCAACAGAAGTAGTAAACATTTCTACAAATTCTTTTCCCTTTATTAATCCTTCAAAAAAAATAAGGGCACAAACAAAAGTAATGCCCATGCCTATTAAAATTGAAAAATTTGCTAATTTCTTTTGATATGGAGTTTTCCTTTCTGGAGCTTCTTTTACCATTTTAGCAATCTTTCCAATTTCTGTATGCGAACCAATATTTACAACAACGACTTTGCCTTTTCCAGCTTCTACAATACTGCCCATATAAACCATATTGTCCCTATCTATCAAATGCACTTGCCCAGGTAACGCTCTGGGAACCTTTGTTGTTGGAAACCATTCACCAGTCAAAACCATTTCATTAATTTTCAAATCCTGCGATTCAATAATTCTTGCGTCTGCCGGAATTTTATCTCCAGGATTTAGAATAACAATATCTCCAGGAACTAATTCTTCAGAATTGATAATTTTTAAATTTCCATTTCTTAAAACCTCAACTTCGTGTTTAACTACTTTCTTCAATTCTTTTAGAGCATTTGATGTTCTATTTTCCTGAATAAACCCAACAGTTGTATCCATAGCTACTGCAGCCCAAATAACAATAGTATCAGCATATTCTCTTAAAAATAAAGTAACAATTCCGGCAGCTATTAGAATATAAACAAAAGGGCTATGAAATTGCTCCAAATATATTTTTAATTTTGATAATGGCTTTTCTTCAGGAAGTTTGTTTTTACCAAATTCTTTTTGACGAATTTTTATTTCTTCATCAGATAAACCTTGTTTAAAATTAGAATTTAATACTTGTAATGTTTCCTGCCAAGAAAGATTGTGCCACATTCTATTCATTAATATTATCTTACTATGCTTTTACTATCTTCACAATCACATATTAATATCCTTGCCCTCTTAGTCTTTATTTCTTATACTAAATATAATGTACAAACCTCAAGACCATTATTTCAAAAAAGCAAAAAAAGAAGGCTATCCAGCCCGTTCTGTTTATAAACTACAAGAAATTAATGAAAAATTTCATATTTTCAAACCAGGGGATTTAGTTTTAGATCTTGGATGTTCTCCTGGCTCTTGGCTTCTATATATTGAAAAAGTTATCAGTTCAGATGGAAAAGTAGTAGGAATAGATTTAAAACCAATTACTGTTCCTAGTTCAGCAATTTTTCTTCAAAAAGACATCTTTGAATTAAAAATTGAACAAATTCAAGATATACTTCAAAAAAACAATCTTCCAAGTAAATTTGATGTTATTGTTTCAGATCTCGCTCCAGCCACTTCAGGAGTTAAAGATGTTGATAGCGAACGTTCTCTTGAATTAATTAAAAAAGCTTTTTCTTTTATTCCTCCACTATTAAAAAAAGAAGGCTCTTTTGTCTGCAAAGCCTTTGAAAGTAATGATGTTCATTTTTTAGCAAAAAAAGTATCCTCTCTTTTTAGATTCTTTAAAATATTTAAACCCAGAGCTACAAGAAAAAGAAGTAGAGAACTATATGTTATTCTGTCAGGCTGGCAGGACTTGACGCTACCAATTGCATCACAGTCCGAGAAAAAATAATTAAGATTTTTTTACAATAGCGGTCACAGGACAAAAATCAATTGCTTCTTTGATACAATCTTTATTTTTTTCTAAATCTACTTTTTCTTTAATTTCTGATTTTCCATCTTTTAATTCAAAAACCTCGGGGCAAAGATTTATACATACTCCGCAACCTAGGCATTTTTGTTTGTCTATTTTTATTTTCATTGTTTTTTATTCTAAAATTCCATCTAAATTAACATCGTAAAGAATCATTTCGTTTATCAAACGATAATTTATTAATTCATCTTTCTTAAACCATAAATCAATTTCTTTTTGCGCTTCATCTACAGTACCTGAAGCATGAATTAAATTTCTTGTAGCTCTGCCGTCAACATCAGCTATTTTATAAGCATCAATAGTAAAATCACCACGAATAGTACCAATATCAGAAACTAAAGGTTCTGTAGCGCCAGTAATCTTTCTAATAATTCCTACTACATTCATCCCCTGCCAAACCATTGCTACTACTGGACCAACTGTTAAATATTTTTTTAATGTTCCTAGAACCCGCTCGGCGCTTTTTTTAGGATCAGTATCAGGTGGTTCTAAACCTTTATCTTTATAAGCCTTAATGGATTTTTCCCCGGTTTTTATCTTCCACTCTGGATCAACTAAATAATGTTTTTCAACTAATTCAACTGTTGGCACTATAAATTTTAAACCAACTAATTTTAATCCTGTTCGTTCATAACGTTTAATAATTTCTCCAATCAAACCACGTTGTACCCCATCTGGCTTAATTAAAACTAACGACTGCTCTTTTTTAGATTTCACAGTATATATATAAAAATTAAATTGTTTTTGAAAGGCGTTTACGACATTGAGTACAAGCCTTTACTCTTTTGCCATCTGGCATTCTAAACCATTGCAAATTAGGATATTGACGATGTTTAGAAGTTGGATTATAAGCAGAATGCACTTTTTTATATTTAGTAGCATTTTGATAACTTTTTCCGCAAATTGAGCAAACTCGTGACATGATAAGTAATATATTAATAATTGAAAGTTAAAGTTAGTAACGGGTCCTACCCGCAACTAAGGTCGAATCAGCTAATAGTTAAGTGGGTACTCGCTCTTTTGCCCAACAGGACGAAAGACATTGAGTTCCCTTAAAACCAATTTGTCCTGAATCGTTCCTTAATCCGGCAAGACCCAGATAGTATTGTATCACAAAACTTTAAGATTTTAAAGTCTTGATATGAAGATCTTTTAATTGTTTATCATCCACTTCTGACGGAGCGTTCATCATTAAATCTCTACCATCTCCAGTTTTAGGAAAAGCAATTACTTCCCTAATGCTTGGTTCATCTTCTAAAATCATTACAATTCTATCCAAACCCAAGGCGATACCTCCATGAGGAGGAACTCCATATTTAAACGCATTTAATAGATGACCAAATTTTTCTGTAATATCCTCTGGCATATGACCTAATATTTCAAAAATGGCTTCTAGCAATTTTGGTTCATGAATTCTTAAAGAACCACCACCAATTTCATAACCATTTAAAACAAAATCATATTGATCAGCAAATGGTTCACCTGGATCTTTTTTAATTCTTTCAATTAATTGTTCAATTGTTTCGTCTTTTTCTAATTTAGGTCTTGTAAATGGATGATGAACAGCTCCCCATTTCTTTTCTTCTTTTTTTAATTCAAAAAGAGGGAAATCAACAACAAAAGCAAAAGCCAATTCATCTAAATTATTTTTATCTTTTCTTAAATCTGGTTTATCTGATTTATACTTTTCAATTGCTTCTTTGTAGCTAATACGCGGAAAAGGAAATTCTTTAATCTTTTTCTCAGGATAAATCTTTTCAACTAATTGTTTAAACAGATTTTCTATTAAACCTAAAATATCTTCCTGCGTTGGAAAATCCATTTCTAAATCTAATTGAGTAAATTCAGGCTGCCTATCACCACGAGTATCCTCATCACGAAAACAACGAGCAATTTGAAAATATCTTTCAAGACCAGCTACCATTAATAATTGCTTGTATTGTTGCGGACTTTGCGGTAAAGCATAAAATTTTCCAAGTTCTAAACGAGAAGGAACAATATAATCACGAGCTCCTTCAGGAGTAGATTTAGTTAAAATAGGAGTTTCTACTTCTGTAAAACCATCACCTGAAAGAAAATCACGTATAAATTTGATTATCTTGTGTCTAAAAATAAGATTTTTACTTAAACGTTCACGACGCAAATCCAAATACCTATACTTTAAACGTACTTCTTCTTTTACATCTTTACCATCACTCGATAAATCAAATGGTGGAGTAAGCGCTTCGCTTAATATTTTCAAATCAGTTGCTTCTATTTCTACCTTACCAGTTGGAATTTTAAGATTTTCCATTGATTTTGGTCGAGCTTTAACAATTCCTTTTATTTCAATAACCCATTCTGTACGAAGCTTACTGCTTAATTCATATACTTCTTTTTTATCAGGAGAAAAAACAACTTGTACTTTACCTGTTCTATCGCGCAAATCAATAAAAATAATCTTTCCATGATCTCTACGAGAATCTACCCAACCATAAAGGGATATTTCTTTATTAATCTGTTGTGGTGTATTTTCTATCCAAAAACGCATAATATTAAATATTTAATATGTTTTTATTGTATAATAAAAAGCACTATTAGGCAACTATTTGATATTAAAACAAATTGTTCCATCTAAATCAGTGCGAAATATTTGAGCGCCAATATCCTTTAAGCGCTGAAGAGTATCAGGATGAGGATGGCCATAGCTGTTTTCCCCCACTTCAATAATTGCTATTTGAGGATTAAATCCTTTTAAAAATTGCGTACAAGAAGAATAATTTGAACCATGATGTGCCACTTTCAATATACGAGAATTATCACTAGAACAAGTAATTAGAGATAAAATTTTCTTTTCCTGAACAGAATCAATATCCCCAGTAAAAAGAAAGCAATTTTTACCAAGAGTTAAATTCGCTATCAAACTAAATTTATTAGGATCTTCCTTAGAAGAAACCATTGTTTCCGGATAAATTACTAAAAGATTATCTTGGTTTCCCCAGTTCACTTTTGTACCAGCTACTCCCTTAATTATTAATATATTCCTTTCTTTTAATTCTTTAAGTAATTTTTGAAACAAAGAGTCAGAATAAGATAAATTATCAAGCATTACTGCCCTAACTTTGTATCTCTCTAACACATCAAACAAACCATTGAAATGGTCTCTATTAGGATGAGAAAGAATAAACAAATCGATTGTTCTATCATAAAAAGATAATGATTTATCCAATTCAGATAAAATTTTTGCATCAGGACCAGCATCAATTAAAATATTACCAGCTGGAATTTGAACAAGCTCTGCGTCACCTTGTCCAATAGATAAAAAACTAACTTTACCCCTAGAACCATTTAAAAAATCAAAAATAATCCAATAAGTAAAAACATTGCTAAAAGCTAATAACAATAAAAAATATAAAAGAGATTTTTTCATAGTTTTTTATAAATATAAGAAAAAAGAAAAATATAATAAGGAATGATAAGCCAATGTAAAATAGAAGGAATATAAATTTGCGACCAAGGTAAAGAAGAAAATAATGAAATAACTCCTAAAAAATAAACGAGGATTAAATTAAGCAAAGCCCCAAACAAGAGTCCAAAAGGATAAAATAATAAAGAAGAAATCCCTACTATAATTCCACCCATCATTATTAAAGGAACAAAAGGAAGAATTAAAAGATTAGTAATTGGAGAAACTAAAGAAAAAGCATCAGTTTTAAATATGATCCAAGGTATAACAAATGTTAAAGCTGAAAACGTCGAAAGAAGAGTTTCTCTAATAATCTGACCTCTTTGATTAAACCAATCCTGTTGCCAAAATGAATTTTCTTTCCATAAAGGATAAAGAAAAATTATCCCTGCAGTAGCTAAAAACGAAAGTTGAAAACCTAAATCCCAAAAAAGAATCATGGGATTTAACCAAATCATTATCACAGCAGCTAAAAGTAAAGCATTAAAGGAATTGTAAAGACGAAAATTAAAACGAGACAAAATTAATAAAAATGCCATAATAGCAGCCCTAATAATAGAAGGGGTAAAACCAGCCATAAAAGCAAAACTTAATATAAACAAAAAAGAAAAGACAAAATTAAGAGAATTACTCATACATAGAATATCAAGAAAACCAGAAAGCGCTTTTGTTATTATTGATAAATGCAGACCAGAAGCAACAATAACATGGGATAAACCGCATTTTCTTATTTGTTCTTCTAAAACAGCTGTTAAATTATTCTTAGCCCCAAACATTAAACTGACAAGAAGACTTGATTGTGGTTCAGGAATTATCTTTTGCAAAGAACCTACAATTTTGTTTTTTATTAACAAGGATACTTTTCTTAAAGAAAATTTAGCTGGAGAAATAAGCTCTATGGAAGGATAACTCATCCTCCCAGAAACAATTACAGAGCTATATGAACGAAAATCAGCAAAAGGTTTAACCGTACCTTTGATATTTATAATATCCCCATAGTTATAATGGGGATATCTATCTGTATAAATAACAATTTTTGGAATAACAATTCTCTGATAGCTCTCTTTTAAAATAGGCTCGGCAATAATTCGAGCATTAATTTCTATTTGAGCCTCTTCAACAATTGCAGTATTTTTTAATTCTCTAAAAACAAAAGAATATCGATATCCTCCCAATAACAAACTTAAAAAGATTAAAATTAAAACAATAAATTCTTTTCTTTTATAACAAAGATAAACACAAATTAAAAAAGCAAAAAAGAAAACAACAGATAAGGAAAAATAATAAGATAAAACTATACCGATTAAAAAAGACGCCCCACATTGTCGAAACATTCTCGAAGGAAAGGACGTCATCTTATATTACATTCAGAAAAATATGATTTTATTTTTTTTAATACAGCTTTTATTCTTTGTTCTGACCATGGCTGAAGATTTTTAAATTCTTCATTTAAAACTTTATTATTCTGAAAACGCTGAAGAAAATAACGAGGAGCAAATTTTATCCAATCAGCAATAGCTAAAATATCTTGTTCTTCTAAAATATTAGGAGCCAAGGTTGTTCTAAATTCATAATCAACCTTATCCTGTTTTAATAATTCTATACTTTTATCAATATTTTCTACGATATTCTCATCTTCAACAAAAAGTTCATATTTTTGTTTCGGTGCTTTTATATCCATTGCAACATAATCTATCAACTTTCCTTCAATTAAACTATTCAAAACATCTGGGCAAGAACCATTTGTATCTAATTTTACTAAAAAACCCAAATCCTTTACTTTTTTTATAAAATCTATTAAATCAGATTGAATTGTAGGCTCTCCACCAGTAATACATACTCCTTCTAATAATTTCTGACGTCCTTTTAAAAAATCAAGGATTTCTTTTTCTGTAATCTTTGGTTGTTTTTTAATTAATTCTGGTAAAACTAATTCCGGATTATGGCAATATGGACAACGGAAATTACAACCAGCAGTAAAAATAGTAGCTGCTACTTTTCCTGGATAATCAACTAAGGTTGTCTTTTGTAAACCGCCAAATAACATAACCTAAATTTTAAAAGTAGAACGTTCTTTAAATTCTTCTTGTTTTCCTTTGTGCCATTGTTGTACAGGGCGCAAATATCCAACAATTCTAGAATATACCTCGCATGGCTGTTCTATTGTACATTTTGGACAAATAAAATGTTCCCCTGCTATGTATCCATGAATAGGACAAACAGAGAAAGTGGGCGTAAGGGTAAAATATGGCAAATGAAACTTTTCAAAAACAATTTTAAGTAAAGATTTTATAGAACTAGGATCAGAAACTGCTTCGCCTAAGAAAGCATGAAAAACCGTACCACCAGTATATTTTATTTGCAATTCATCTTGTAATTTCAAAGCCTCAAATAAATCATCTGTATAATCTACTGGCAATTGAGTGGAATTAGTATAATAAGGCTCCTCTTCTCCAGCAGTAATAATATCAGGATATTTTTTCTTGTCCTTTAATGCCAAACGATAAGAAGTCCCTTCGGCAGGAGTAGCCTCTAAATTATACAGATTTCCAGTTTCTTCTTGATATTCTATTAATCTATCACGCATAAAATCTAATACCTCAGAAGCAAATTTAACTCCTTTTTTACTACCAATATTTATTCCCAAAAAGTTAAGCAAAGCTTCATTCATCCCAATCAACCCAATAGTGGAAAAATGATTACCCCAATAAGAACTTCTAATTTTCTTCACTCCATCTAAATAATATTTTGCATAAGGATAAAGACTTTTATCTGTCCAATCTTCCAAAACTTTTCTTTTTATTTCCAAACTAACTTTAGCTAAGTCCATTAAATGAATTAACCTTTGGAAAAATTCTTTTTTTGTTTTTGATAAATAAGCCAAACGAGGCATATTAATCGTTATTACTCCAATTGAACCAGTAAGCGGCGCGGCTCCAAATAACCCTCCCCCACGTTTATAAAGTTCTCTATTGTCGAGTCGAAGACGACAGCACATGCTTCGAGCATCATCAGGACTCATATCAGAATTGATATAATTTGAGAAATATGGAATTCCATACTTTGCAGTCATTTTCCAAATACCATCATAAGCAGGATTATTCCAGTCAAAATCTTTTGTAATGTTATAAGTTGGGATAGGAAAAGTAAAAACTCTTCCACTCGCATCACCTTCTGTATAAACCTCGCAAAGAGCCTGATTTAAAATATCAATTTCTTTTTGAAAATCTTTGTAAGTTTCTTTCTGAGATTGACCACCAATTATTACAGGTAAATCCTTATAATGTGAAGGAACTTTTAAATCCAAGGTAAGATTTTCGAATGGAGTTTGAAATCCTACCCTAGTTGGAACATTACAATTAAAAAGAAACTCTTGAAGAGATTGTTTTACTTCTTCATAAGTTAAATTATCATAACGAATAAAAGGCGCTAATAAAGTATCAAAATTAGAAAAAGCCTGAGCACCAGCTCCTTCTCCTTGTAATGTATAGAAAAAATTGACTACTTGGCCTAAAGCAGGACGAAAATGTTTTGCCGGTTTTGATTGAACTTTACCAAAAACTCCACCAAACCCTTTTGAAAGAAGATCGTATAAATCCCATCCGCAACAATAAGTAGCAAGAATATCTAAATTATGAATATGGAAATCCCCGCTTTCAGCTGCTTCTCTAACTTCTGGCGGATAAATTCTTCTTAACCAATATTTTTTCGCTACATAAGCAGAAACATAATGATTTAATCCTTGTAAGGAAAAAGCCATATTGCTATTTTCTTTTACCTCCCAATCTTTCTCTTTCAAATATTCATCCACTAAGCTTATAGCTTCTCCGGTAACTATACGACTTTCTCTTAATTCCTTCCTCTGTTCACGATATAAAATATAGGCTTTTGATGTTTCTACTAAATTTTCTAAAATTAAAACTTCTTCAACAACATCTTGAATTTGTTCCACATCAGGAATTTCATCTTTTTTAAATCTTCTGTTTAAAATCTTTATCACACGAACACATAATTGGCGTGATAAAACTTTTCCTCCCTCATCGGTTGCCGTTAAAGCTTTATAGAGAACTTCTTCAATCTTCTTTTTATCAAAAGGAACAATATCCCCGTTTCTTTTTTTAACCTGTTTGATTTGATTAATAAGTTTTCTTTTTGGGGACATATCTAAATAAAATTAAAAATTAATATGAATAACAAAGAACAACAAAGAATTTAATAATTTGTTATTTATCTCTTATTTATTCTTCTTCATCGTCTTCTTTCTTTTTTCTTCGAAGAAAAGCAGGTATCTCAAGCCCTTTTTCTTCTTCAGCTTTTTCTTCCTCTTTCTCTTCATTAACAGGAATTTTTATCTCTAATGGTAAGGTTCGACTGGTTTCTCTAAATTCTTCTCCAAAACCTCCAGCTATAACAGTAACCTTTACTTCTCCTTTTCGAAGATCATTATCAAAGCTGGCTCCAAAAACTACCTGCGCATCTTTTGCTATAGATTGAGTAATAGTTCGAGCTGCATCATGAATCTCTACTAATGATATATCTTTTCCTCCTGCTACATTAAAAAGAACGCGCCTTGCTCCATCTATGGAAACATCTAATAATGGAGAAGAAATAGCTAATTGTGCGGCTTTTTTGGCCCGTTCCTGCCCCTTTGCTCTTCCTATACCCAATAAAGTACTTCCAGCTTCAGTTAAAATAGTTCTTAAATTTGCAAAATCTAAATTTATTAAACCAGGATAAGCAATGAGATTAACCATTCCTTCCACTCCTTGCTTTAAGACATCATCTACTTTAATAAAAGCCTCAAGGACTGGTGTTTTTTCATCAATGATATTAAAAACTCTATCATTAGGAATAGTTACTAAAGCATCAACTTCATTAAAAAGTCTATCCCATGCATCATCAGCAATTTCCAATCTTCTTTCTCCTTCAAAAACAAATGGTTTTGTTACTACTGCTATTACCAAAGCGCCTGATTGTTTTGCCAAATTTGCCACAATAGGCGAAGCGCCAGAACCAGTTCCTCCTCCTAATCCGCATGTAAGAAATAATAAATCAGCTCCTTGAACTGCTTGATTTATTTCCTCAACGCTTTCTTCTGCGGCCTCTCTCCCTCTGGTTGGATCCATCCCAGCTCCTAGCCCGCGACAAATTTCTTTTCCTATCTGTAATTTAATATCTGATTTTGTGTTATGCAAACCCTGAACATCGGTATTAATTGTAACAAATTCCACTCCTTCAATTCTTTTTTCTTTCATTCTTGTTACTACATTACCTCCAGCTCCTCCTACTCCTACTATCTTTATCTGAATATTTTTAGTCAAAAAATTCTTTTTCTCTTCTTTCTTTTTTTTCTTTGGCTTTGGTTTCTTAATTGGCTTCTGAACCAACTTCTGTTTTGGCAACTTCTGTTTTGGTTTTTTCTTTAACCTTTTGCTTTGTTTTTTAATTTTTTGTTTTTTCTTCATAAAAACTTAATTTATTAATCTAAATAGAAAATTTATTAAAATTTATTAAAAAAATTAGAAATTTTTTCAAAAAATTTACTTTCTACCATTGGACCATTTTTCTTCTGCAACATTAAATTAAGTAATCCCAATACAGAAATAAAGGACAAATCAGGATTTTCTCTATACCATTCAATATCTGGATTAGCTAACCTTACAGGAAGCTTAAATTTTTCTCTAGCTAATTCAGCAATAAAAGGCATTTTAGCTCCTCCACCATAAAGAACCACGCCACCAGGAAGTTTTCCAAAACGGTCAATTTCTTTTAATCTATCTGCTACTAAATCAAAAATTTCTGATAAACGAGCCTCGATAATTTCTGCTAAAAATTTCTTACTTATCTTTTCACTAGATTCAGCTTCTTCTAAATAAACGCTCAAATCTATGTTTTCATTTTTACCAACTTTCTTCTTAGTCGCCACACCTTCATTAACTTTTATTTTTTCAGCAATATCGATATAAGTTTTTAAACCTACTGCAATATCATTTGTAATACTATCTCCCCCCATAGGAAACACTTGCAAATCTAAAATTTCATCATCTTCATAAACACAAGCGCTAGTAGTACCAGCGCCTAAATCTAAAGCTATTGCTCCTAAATCTTTATCTTGGTCAGTAAGAGCAATTTCTGCTCCTGCAAACGGTAGAACAATCTTTGGATCAAATTTTAAATTAACCATTTCGCCTAAACGATCAATGTAATTAATATTAGGACTAAAGGCATCAATCAAAAGACATTCTGTCTCGATTTTTAATCCTTTCATTCCTACTGGATCTTTTACTTTAGCTACCCCATCAACAATATAATTCCTTGAAACAGTTTGAACTAAAGTTCTGTTAGGAGGAAGAGCAAACGCTTGAGCAGCTTTATCAGCTCTTTCTTTATCTTCTTCAGTGATTTCCTGATCTGGCCGTGAAACTACAGCCACGCCTTTAGAAAGACAAGTTTTTAAATTAGGCCCTCCTATTCCTACAATAGATCTTTTAAAATTAATATTTTTTAGCATTCCTTCAATTTCTGCAACCAAATTGTCCAACTCTTCTGCTGTTTCTTCTAAATTCACAAGTTCTCCTTTTTTAATACCGCGAGATTTTCTATGGCCTGGTAAAACAACATTACAATTACCAGAATCTTCTTTGCCAACCAAAGCCTTTATATTAGAAGTACCTAAATCTATTGCTAAAATATGAGAACGCATATTTACTAATTACTTATTAATTGCTTGTAAAATTTTATTTTCTAAACGTTCCATTTTAATCCCATCCTCTTTCTTGTTATGGGTATAACCATAAAGATGCAAAATGCTATGAACAACTAATTTTTGATAAAAACTATCAAGAGAAATATCAAATTTTTTAACTTGTTTTTTTATTTCTTCAGGACAAAGAAAAATATCCCCAAGTATTTTTTCTTTTTCCCCTGATTCTGTTACAAGAATTTCATTTAGAGGGAAGGAAAGAACAGTAGTAGCTTTATTTTTGCCACGCCAATAATTATTTAATCGACGAATATTTTGAGAATTAACAAAAATTAAAGACAGAGCTATCCTTTCTCTCTCTCCTATCTTTACTAAAGATTTTTCAACAATACTGTAAAATAATCTTTTTGAAGGAATATTTTGCCTGTCTAAATTATATATTAAAACTTCGGGTTTGAAAACCATCGTTTTAAAGTATCCCCTTTTTCCTTTTTTTATTTACTTCCTTAAGAACCTCTATTTTATGAAGGGCAGATGATTTCACGCTTCTTTTGTTTGGCTTTGGAATATAAAATCTTCTTTTACGAGCTTCTAAAAGAACGCCGCTTTTTTTTATGATTTTAAATGCTCTGCCGAGAAAAGAATTTAAATTTTCTCCTTGTCTTCTTTTTACTGTAATTGGCATAATTTAAATAATTCTTAATTTTAAAATGTTTATTTCTTTTGTTTTTTCAACCTCTTTTTAACCTCACCAATAATCTTTTCTAAAGGAATTAATTCTTGAATGCCTGAACTCATATCCTTTAAAATTATCATACCATCTAAGACCTCTTGCTGTCCAAGAATAAGAACATAGTTTACGCCTAATCTATCTGCTGTTGACAATTGTGCTTTTAGACTCTCTTTTCCCAAACTTTCTCCAAGAAAAATATTTTCTTTACGAAATTGCTCTAAAAGTTTAAAAGATTGTCTTCTTGCTAGATCTCCTATTTGTACCAAATATACATTTGGTTTTGGCACAATAAAATTTTTACCTTTTCCCACTAATTCTTTTATCAACCTTTCAATACCAAAAGCAACGCCAGCAGCTGGTTTATGTGTTCCTCCTAAAATTTCTACTAATTTATCGTATCTTCCTCCTCCAGCTAAAGCAATTTTATTTGTTCCATCACCAAGGGAAAATTCAAAAACAGTTCTTGTATAATAATCAAGGCCCCGAACTAATGTTTTGTCTAAAATATAAGGAATATTTAAATAATCCAATAATTCTAAAAGGGACTTAAAATGATTTCTGCATTCTGAACAAAGATAATCTAAAGCAGTTGGAGCTCCTTTTTTAATAGATGAACATTTTTCAGACTTACAATCCAAAACCCTCAAAGGATTTTCTTTTATACGTCTTCGACAATCAGCGCAAATCTGTTTGTTATATTTCCTGTAATATTTTTTTAATTCTTTGATATAAGTTGGACGACATTCAGAGCATCCAATACTATTAAGTAATAAACAAATATCTTTTTTCTTAAATCCTAAATTTTCTAAAAAAAGCCTTGACGCAACAATTATTTCTGCATCAGCAGCATAAGATTCATCTCCAATCATTTCTACTCCTAATTGATAGAATTGACGATAACGGCCAGCTTGGGGTCTTTCATGACGAAAAAAAGGACCAAAATGATAAAGCTTAACTGGTTGAGGCAAATTAGACATTCCTCTTTCTATATATGCTCTTACTACTGAAGCTGTTCCTTCTGGTCGAAGAGCTAATAACTCTTTATTTTCTTTGGTTTTGAGAACATACATTTCTTTATTCGCAATATCTGTATTCTTACCTATGCCTTTAGTAAATAATTCTGCTTTTTCTAATATTGGAGTTTCAATTCTTTGAAAACCATAATGTTCAAAAATCTTTTTAGCATTAGATAAAATCCAATCATAATAGAGCCAATCTTTTGCCAAGATATCTTTCATTCCGCGAAGCGTCTGAAATGATTTTTTTCTAGAAACCATAAGCCATTATTCTTTGTGAAGGCCAAAGCCGAAGCCAAACCCGACCAACTATTAATTCTTTTTCTAGAGGCCCCCAATTACGTGAGTCATAAGAAGCTAAGCGATTATCGCCTAAAACAAAAAGTTCATTTTCTTCAAGAGTTAAACTAAGATTGCCTGAAGTATTTGCGTTTTCTGGCAAAAAATTTTGATTTAAAGAAATTAGAGAACCAGAATTATCGAATACATTTATATTACCATCTTCTACTTTTACTGATTCCAAAGGCAAACCAATGATTCTTTTGATATAATATTGACCTTGATGATTAGGAGCTTTAAAAACTATTACTTCATATCTTTCTGGTGTTCGAAAACGATAAGACAATTCATCGATAATAAGATAATCTTGTGTATAAAAATTTGGTTCCATACTACTGCCATGAACTATAAAAGGTTGAACTAAAAAATATCTTATAGGGGCAACTATAAGGATAGCGATAAAAATCATTTCTATATTTTCCCAAAGAATTTTCTTCCACATATTAGTAAAAATTCTTAATGATAATACCATAATTGAATCATCAAAGCAAATATGTTAAATTATACAAAGCATGGCATTAATTAAGAAAAAAATTGTTTTATTTGGATTAATTATTGGTGGGATTGTTCTCCTGTTTTTTTTATTTTCAGGATTAAACGATTCAAAAGAATACTCTTTTTCTTATGATAATGCTTCTAATATACTCTCAGAAAACGAAGCTCTAAAATCAGAAAATTCACCAATTAATATACTCTTTTTGGGAATATCAGGAGAAGGATCGCTAGGCGCTTTTCTTACAGATACTATTTTTGTTACCAGCGTTATTCCTTCTAAAAAACAAATTACAATCATTTCTTTACCACGAGATTTATGGGTAGAAATTCCAAATGGATCTACTGGAATTAAAATTAATTCTCTTTATTCATCAGAAAATAGAGGAAAAAGATTTTCCAAAGCAGATTCTTATGATTTAATAAAAGAAAAAGTAGAAGATATAACAGGACTATCTATAGACCATATTCTTATTCTTGATTTAAAAGGACTTGAAAAATTAATTGATGCTTTGGGGGGAATAGATATTTGGCTTGAAAAAGACGTAATTGATCCAAACTTAGTAAACCCACATAATCCTTCAGAAATTTTTCATCTCTCTGCAGGATGGCGTCATTTAGACGGAGCATTGATCATAAAGTTTATTCGAACACGCTACGCTCCTAATGGTGATTTTTATAGAACCGAGCATCAGCAACAAATAATTGCAGCTTTAAAAGATAAACTCACTCGGTTAGCTGATGTTTGGAATTTAATTAGTTGGCTAAAAATTTGGCAATCTTTAAACGGGCACTTCATCACTAATCTCGATTTTAATACAATCTGGCAAATGTTTCCTATCGTAAAAGATATATCATCTAGTGAAATTCAATATCTTAGTATAACAAATAGACCTCCTGATGAATTATTGATGACATCCTCTATATATAACGACTGGGCAAAAGGAAACATTTATATCCTAATACCAAAAAAAGGATTTGAAAATTATGAAGAAATTAATAATTATATAAAAGAAAAAATTTATGAATAAAAATTTTCTTCTCGTTGGCTTAGGAAATCCTGAAAAAAAATATGAAAAAAACCGACATAATATCGGCCGTAATTTTGTTATATTTTTAGCAAAAAAATGGAATAGTTCTGATTGGGAAAATAATAAAAAATGCTTTGCTGAAATAAGTTATATTAATACAGAGGATAAAAAACTTATTTTAGCCAAACCATTAGTATTTATGAATAATTCAGGAAAAAGCATAAATCAACTTAAAAGATTCTATAACGTACCCCTAAAAAACATATTCGTTGCACAAGATGATGCAGATATAAATTTAGGAGATTTCAAAATAAGTTATGATCGCGGATCAGCAGGACATAATGGTATTAAATCTATTGTTGATTACCTCAAATCAAAAGCCTTTTACAGAATAAGAATAGGTATTAGACCTTTTTCTAAAACCAGAAAAAAAGCTGGAGATTTTGTTCTCAAAGATTTTACTCTTCAAGAAAATAAAATTTTAGAAAGACTCTTTCCAATTATAGAGGAAGAGATAAATAACAAAACGAAAAATTAAAATACTAAGTATTCCTAATGCTAAAGTGCTAAAAGAAAGGTAGCTCAGAAGCAAGAAAAATTCCAAGTTTATAAGAATTAAAACAAAAAATGACGGTAAAAAATCTGGAAGCGAAGTATTAATAGAAAAGAAATAAAAATAGGAAAAAATTATCAATCCCAAGGCGTAAGTTAAAAATCCAACTAAAAAAGGATAATTAAGAAAAAAATAAAAACCATAAGAAATAAATGCCCAAAACAAAAAAAGATAGTAAAATAATGGTTCCTGCAAACTTTTTCCTTTTGATAAAGAAAAAAACAATTTTTTTCCAAGAAGACACAAGAACACTATAATAAAGCAAATTACCCATAAAGGCTTCACATAAAGAATTAAAATATTAGCTTCTAAAAAAGCCAAAAAAAGAAAGACAAAATTAAACCAAGAAAGACCTAAGAATAGTTTCCACAAAAAAATTATTAAAAAACATAAAAAGATAGACTGAAAAAGATTTAAAGAAAAAAGGATACTACCAATTAAACAAAAGCTGTAAACTAAAAAGAAAAGAAGTATTCTAATTCCGAGAAAAGAAAAAAAATCTTTTAATTTTTGCATAAATTCAATCTATTCTTCTTTAAGGAAACAGAAATTTTGTTTCCTTCTTTTATTTGCCCTTTAATAATTTCATCAGCTAGATGATCAAGAATTTCTTTTTCTATTAATCTTTTTAATGGCCGAGCGCCATAATCAGGACTATAACCATTTTTAGCTAAATATCTTTTTGCTTCTTTATCTAATTTTAAAGAAATCTTTTTATCAGCTAATCTATTATTAACTATATCTACTTGTAAGCCCACTATCTTTTCTATATCACGAATGCTTAATGGATTAAAAATAACAATTTCATCAACACGATTAAGAAACTCGGGACGGAATTTTTCTCTTAATGCGTCGTGAATTTTAACCTTTAATTGTTCTTTTTGTTCTTCTACTTTATCCCTTTTATCCATAACAAATCCTAATGAAGCCATTTCTTGTAAATATTCTCCCCCTAAATTAGAGGTCATAATAATAATCGTGTTCTTAAAATTAACTATACGGCCTTTACCATCAGTAAGACGGCCATTGTCTAATACCTGGAGTAAAATATTAAATACTTCTGGATGAGCTTTTTCTATTTCATCAAATAAAATCAAACTATAAGGACGATGTTTTATTGCTTCTGTTAATTGTCCACCCTTTTCATAACCAATATACCCTGGAGGAGAACCAATTAAACGAGCCACACTATGTTTTTCCATATATTCAGACATATCAATACGAATCATCGCTTTTTCATCAGAAAACATAAATTCTGCTAAAGCTTTAGCAAGTTCTGTCTTTCCTACTCCAGTAGGCCCTAAAAACATAAAAGAACCAATTGGTCTATCTTCTTCTGATATTCCTGCGCGAGCCCTTCTAATAGCTCTGCTTACTGCAAAAATAGCTTCTTTTTGCCCTACAACTCTTTTAGATAATTCTTTTTCCATCCTAACTAATCTTTTACTCTCTTCTTCCAACATTCTTGTTACAGGAATTCCAGTCCATCGAGAAACTACACGAGCAATATCTTCAGCTATTACCTCGTCTTTTAGAAATCTTTCTTCTTTAGAAATCTTTCTTAAAGATCTTTCATTAGCCCTCAAGGTTTTTTTTAATTGAGGAATTTTTCCATAAATTATCTCTGCTACTTTATCTAATTGCCCGCTTTTTTCATGTTCCTGCGATTCTTTTTCTAATTGATCAATCTCTTTTTTAATACCGCTCACTTCGTTAAATATCTTTTTTTCCTTCTGCCATTCATTGTTTATCGCATTATATTCCTTTTTTAATTTTCTTAACTCATTTTCAATTCTTTTTCTGTCTTGTGTTGTTTTTTTACCATCACGTACTTCTTTCTTATTCGCCTCCTTTTGTAATTCCAAAAATTTTATTCTATTTCTTAATTCAGAAACAGACAAAGGAATACTCCCAATTTCTAAACTCAAAGATGAAGCAGCTTCATCTATCAAATCTATAGCTTTATCAGGTAAAAAACGTGATGCGATATAACGACTTGATAATTGTACCGCTGTTACAATAGCTTCATCTGATATTTTTAATCCATGATGAGTTTCATATTTTGATTTTAACCCACGTAAAATTTCAACAGTTTCTTCTATGGAAGATTCTTCAACTAGCACTGGTTGAAAACGCCTTTCTAAAGCTGGGTCTTTTTCAATATATTCACGATAATCTTTAAAAGTAGCTGCTCCAATGGCTCGCAATTCACCTCTAGAAAGAGCTGGTTTTAATAAATTAGAAGCATCAATAGCCCCTTCAGCAGCTCCTGCTCCTACTAAAGTATGGACCTCGTCAATAAAAATAATAACATCTCCAGCTTTTTTTATCTCTTTAAGAAGGTTTTTTAATCGTTCTTCAAATTCCCCTCTAAACCGTGTTCCTGCTATTAATGATCCTAAATCCAAAGATATAATTTTTTTATTAATCAAACTCTCTGGAACATCGGAAGAAGCAATACGCTGAGCCAATCCCTCAACAATAGCTGTTTTTCCAACACCTGCTTCACCAATTAATATTGGGTTATTTTTTGTTCGACGAGACAATATTTGCATAACTCTCCGCAATTCTTCTTCTCTTCCTATTACTGGGTCTAATTTATTCTCTTTTGCCAATTGAGTAAGATCTTGTGTGTATTTTTCTATAGCACTAGCTCCAACTTCTTGAAATTCATCAGTAATTTTTTCACCATCTGTATAACGATGAAGAGCTTCTAAAAATTCCCCTTTCTTAATATTAAATCTACTCAATACGTCCTGCGCAGAATTCTTAGTAACAAGTATTCCATAAAATAAATATTCCGGAGAAATAAATTCATTTTTTTCTTCCATTGTTTTCTTAGCAGTAGCTTCTATAATCTGTAACATTTCTTGAGAAAGATACATTGGACCAAATCCCTTACCAACAGAAAAGATACGGGGTAATTTAATAATTTCTTCTAATACATTTTTCAAAAAATCTTTTACATTAATTTTTAATTCTTTATTTAATATCTCTCTTAAACCAGAATCCTCTTCGTCTAATAAGACATACAAAAGATGGAGAGCGCGCATCTCTCCCTGACTTCTTTCCATAGCCATTTGTTGAGCTCTTTCTATGGCTGCTTGAGCTTTTGCTGTAAATCTTCCTAAAGGCATATATAAAAATTAAATATTAAAAATAAAAAAACTGTTACTTAAGAATGTTTCAATTATAGCAATGAAAAATAATTTCTTCAACTCATAAACAATATAAATATTATGTGCATTTGGCACTAAATATATAAAACTTAAACTAACTTTTTCTATTTTCCAAAGCGACGACGTCGTCTTTGAAATTCTTTAATAGCTAAATCAAATTGTTTTTTAGTAAAATCAGGCCAACAGATTTTCGGAAAATATAATTCTGCATAAGTACCCTGAAAAGGTAAAAAATTAGATAAACGCATTTCTCCAGAAGTTCTAATAATAAAATCTACATCCGGCAATCCTTTTGTATCTAAATAATTCATCACAACTTTTTCATTTATCTTCTCAGGAGATATCTTCTTTTGTATAATCTTTCTAATTGCTCTTACTATCTCATTCCTACCCCCATAATTAAGAGCAATGTTTAAAACCATTTTTTTATTATTCTTAGTCAACTTCTGCGCTTCTTTAATATTTTTTTGAAGATCTTTTGGCAACATTTCTAATTCTCCTATATGACGAAATTGAATTCCCTTTTTATTAAAATCATAAGCATATTCTTTGGCAAATTTAACAAATAAATCCATTAAATAATCTACTTCTTTTTTTGATCTTTTCCAATTCTCCGTAGAAAAACCGTATAAAGTTAAAGTTTTAATGCCTTTTTCAGCGGCATAATCAACAATTTCAATGACTCTCTCTGTTCCCCTTTTATGCCCAAAAAAAACAGGAAGTTTCTTCTCTCTAGCCCAACGACGATTACCATCTATCATAATACCAATATGCTTTGGCAAAATTTGTTTCATATTATTCTCTAAACCCTGTACCAGCAGGAATTAATCTACCAATAATAACATTTTCTTTAAGACCTTTTAGATAATCTTTCTTTCCTTCAATGGCTGCTCTAATTAAAACCCTTGATGTTTCCTGGAAAGACGCTGCTGAAAGCAAACTATCAGAATTCAAAGCAACGTTTTTAATACCCATAAGTATTTCTTTTGCTTTAGGAACTTCTTTCTTTAATTTTTTCAATCTATTAACTTCTTCTTGAAAAGACCTTTTGGACAGAACCTCACCAGAAATAAACTCACTATCACCACTATATGTAATCTTTAATTGAGAAAACATTTGCTTAATGATTATCTCAAAATGTTTATTGTTAATATTTTCACCAGCAATATCATATACTTTCTTGATTTCTTCCAATATATATTTTTGGCAAGCATCTCTACCTAAAACCTTAAAGAGTTTTTTAATATCAATATGCCCTTCACAAAGCTGAGTCCCTTTTTTAATTTCTTCTCCACTTTTCACCCATAAAGTTACTGCTTCAGGAATAACATATTCAAGGATACGAGATTTTTTCTCATTCGGTTTTATTCTAATAAATGTTTGATGTTTTATCTTTGTTATTTCTATTATCTCTCCGTCAACTTCACTAATAGGCGCTTCACCTTTTGGTATTCTTGCTTCAAAAATTTCTTCTACCCTAGGTAAAC
>Ga0268279_1000469_pt1 | contig 25657 bp, 25 predicted proteins | sample saktaG_6_FD_190142 | JGI IMG/M metagenome (GOLD analysis project Ga0268279, IMG submission 190142) | Saline water microbial communities from Sakinaw Lake, British Columbia, Canada - sak_2010_1_5_80m | ecosystem: Environmental > Aquatic > Non-marine Saline and Alkaline > Saline ...
TAAATTCTTTTATGTTTTATATATCAGCCAATTCTTCTTATCCCTGAATCGCACCAAGACATACTGGCCCTTTAATTTTTTTCCGGCCAGGTTAAATTTAAGACTCCCCGCTCCTAAACTGCCCTCAATTAACTTCCATCCGCCTTTATCCCAAATTTCTACTGTTCCCGCTCCGTATTCCCCTTCCGGGATAATGCCCGAAAAATTAATGTAGTCAACCGGATGGTCTTCTACCTGTATTGCCAGTCTTTTTATTCCCTTTCCCTCCGGCACGCCCTTGGGCACAGCCCAGGATTTTAATACGCCCTCCATCTCAAGTCTGAAATCGTAATGCAAATTACGGGCTTGGTGCTTCTGGACAACAAAACGGGAAAGACTAGTCTTTTTTATCGCTCCCTTAGGTTCCGAGGTTTTACTAAACTCCCGCTTTTGCCTATATTTTCCAAGCGTCATTTGTTTTTTATTAATCTTTGTAAATTTCGCACGCTGGTACCGCTTACTTTCATCTTTGATTTTTTTCTCTTATCTACCCTTTTATACCTTTCTTCCACCCCTTTTTCCAGTTCCGGGTGTTTTAAGCTATAATTTTGTTTATTCATAGGAAAAATGATATAATATTATAAGACTTACGTCTTTAAGCTAATATTCTTGATCTGATTGTTATAATACAGAGATAATAATTTTCACGTTAATTTCCCTACGAATTACGAATTTTTACAAATATACGAATACCAAATAAATTGTTTCTACTAAAATTCGTACGATTCGCCCGCCTCGGCTTCGCCTTGGCGAGACGGGTAATTCGTAGGAGATAACCTGGGGAATATAAAATTAACGTCTAGGTTGATACATAATAATTTATTAACTCAAACGCGTAAGTTTTATATCTTTATCATATATAAAATTTACTATTTTAGCAATGGAAACCAGGGAAAAACAATGGCATAGGCAATGGTGGGGAGTTTTACTTATACTTTTTCTCACTTTATTTCTAATTGTCCTCGTGGCTTTAGGCTTTTATATTGCTGACATAGCCGGAAGGATTAAGAGCGGAGAGATGGTGAGCGAACAGGTATTAACAGAATTAAATAAATACAAAACCGCCGAAGAAAATCCGATAATAAACGGGGCTAACAATTACTGGCTCGGTTCGTCCAAGCCAAAAATAACGATTGTAGAGTTTGCTGACTTTAATTGCCCGCTTTGCAAAAATTCCTTCCCTAATATAAGAGAAATTAGCTTAAAGTATAAAAATGATGTTAAAATAATATTCAGGGATTACCCGATTTATGAAAATTCAATAAATTTAGCTTTAGCTGGGCGCTGCGCCGGAGAACAAGGGCTATTCTGGCTGATGCATGATAAGCTTTTCGCCAGACAAGGAAACTTTAGTTTGGAAGAACTGCCGAATTTTGCTAATCAAATCGGGGCGGATGTAAATAAATTTAATAGCTGCTTTAAAGACGAAAAATATTTAAACGACATAAAAAAAGATTATTCTGACGGGGAATTATTAGAAGTCAGCGGCACGCCTATCTGGTTTATAAATGGTTACAAAATTGAAGGCGATATTCCACATGATTTATTCATCCAAATAATTGAAGAGTTAATTCAATAATTCAAATACTACAAATTGTTTGAATTATATAGTTGAGGCATTTGAATTGTTAATTATTCGAATTATATATATGAAACAAATAAGAATTCATGGCCGCGGCGGGCAGGGTGTAGTAACCGCGGCCGAGCTAATCGCCATCGCGGCTTTTGCGGACGGGAGGGAGGCTCAAGCTTTCCCTTCTTTTGGCGTGGAAAGAACCGGGGCTCCGATTGAATCTTTTGCCCGGATTGACGATAAACCAATAAGAATTAGAGAGCATGTTTATAAACCGGACATTTTAATAGTCCAAGATCCTTCTTTACTTAATACCGTTAATATCACCAAGGGCGCTGGAGAAAATACCTTAGTTATAATAAATACGGCCAAAAATAAAAACGAGTTAAAAATAAATCTGCCGGAGAAAAATATTTATCCGGTCAACGCTACTGAAATTGCCCTAAAAATAATCGGAAAAAATCTTGTAAATACCGTAATTCTCGGCGCTTTTGCTAAAGCTACAGGACTGGTCAGTTTGGATGGATTAAAAAAAGCTATAAAACAAAAATTTTCTGGCAAGGGTAGAGAAATTATAGAAAAAAATATCAAAGCAGTAACTAAAGCCTACAATTCTTAACAATTTAATATTTGTGAATTTGTATTTTAATTTGTAAATTTGTCCCGCCACTTATATAAAATTATTTAGGGGGCGGGATCCCGCCAAGGCGGTGATAATTCGTAATATATGAAAATTAATATAACCGCAAAACCAGGTTCAACTATTAAAAATAAAACCGGCGGCTGGCGGACGTTTAAGCCAAAAATAGACTTTGAAAAATGCATCGGTTGCGGCCTTTGTTCGCAAATTTGCCCGGAGGGAATAATAGAAATGAAAAATAATAAGAAAGGGAAACCGAAACCGCAAACCGATTATGATTATTGCAAGGGCTGCGGCGTTTGCGGCGCGGAGTGTCCGGTTAAAGCCATTATAATGGAATTAGATAAGAAATAATTATGAAGCAAATACTTGAGGGCTCCCATGCTATTGCCCTAACAATTAAAAATATCAACCCGGCAGTAATTTCAGCCTACCCTATCACTCCCCAAACTCATATTGTGGAAGATTTGGCTAAGTTTAAAGCCGATGGAGAAGCCAGTTATGAGTACGTCCGGGCGGAAAGCGAGTTCGCCGCCGCCTCTATTATAGAAGGCGCCAGCGCTACCGGCGTGCGGGTTTATTCTGCCACCTCTTCCCAGGGCCTGCTTTTGATGACTGAAGTTATATTTAATATTGCCGGCATGCGCCTGCCAGTAGTGATAACCTGCGCCAATCGGGCCGTATCCGCTCCTATTAATATCTGGAACGACCAGCAGGACGCCATGACTATAAGGGACTCGGGTTGGATTATGCTTTTTGCCGAAAATCACCAGGAAGCAGTTGACCAGCATATCATGGCTTATAAAATAGCTGAGCAGCTTAAAATCCCGGTAATGGTTAATATTGACGGCTTTATTTTAACTCACACTTACGAACCAGTAATTATTCCCGACTCTAAACGGATTAAAAAATATCTGCCTGACTATAAACCAACCCCTGGTCAATTTTTAGACCCGGCTAACCCGGTCACCATGGGCGCTTTTGCCACCCCGGCTCATTATATGGAAATCAGGCAGGATCTGCACGACGACCTAATTTCCAGTTTAAAGACAATAAATGAGGAATACGAAAAATACCACAAAATAATAAATCCGACATCTGACATCCGACATCTGACATCCGAAAATGGTTTGATAGAATACTATGGCCCAAAAAATCCCAAAACAATTTTAGTGGCTATGGGTTCGGTTATTGGGACAATAAAAGAAGTTATTGATAAACTCTCCCCACCCCCACTAAATCTCCCCCTTAGTAAGGGGGAGAGAAAGAGAGGGTCAGTCGGCGCATTAAAAATAAAAACCTATCGGCCATTTCCGGCTGAAGAGATTTTAAGAATTATAAAACCAGCTAAATATATTGCTATTTTGGATAAAGCTATTTCTCTTGGACATATCGGCCCCTTAGCCGCAGATATTAAAGCGGCAGCTCAGGACAAAATTAAAGTTAAAATCCAAAGTTTTATTGTTGGCTTAGGAGGACGGGATATTACAAAGGAAATGATAAAAAAAATTATTGCTGAAGTTGAAAAGAATGATGATGAAATAAAATTTATTGGTAAGTAAAAATTTTTATATTTTTATATTATTTTATTATTTTATTTTTAAATTATATGAAAAAGCTTCCCAAAATCCTCATAATATTTTTTCTCTCTGTTTTTATCCTCCAGATGGTCTGCCTTATATTTTTACTCGCCACCCCTAAAAAAAGCCAGGCGGCTGATATAAGATTTAGACCGCAAGTTGAAATTCCTGGCCTGGAAAAAGAAGTTCAAAAAGATGAAAAAGGTTATTATGTCGGTACAGAGATAAAAATAATAAAAGGCGATAGAGAGGTAAAAGTATTTAGCAGCGATTTATTGGGAAAATATATTAAAGCTATCTACAATTACGCCATTGGCATTGTCGGAATTTTGGCCGCGGTAGTTCTGATGTTCGGTGGAGTAATTTGGCTCACGGCCGGAGGGAGCCAGGAAAAGGTTAAAGAGGCCAAAGCCTGGATTGGCGCTTCTATTTCCGGATTGGTTTTAGTTTTATGCTCTTATATGATTTTAAATACTATAAATCCGGATTTGGTTAGCTTTAAACCGATAGAAACAGAGGTGCCAGGAGAAATTTTTTATGGTTGTTGCGAAGGTATAGATAAAGACATGGGGAATGTTACTGGCTATGCAGCAATGATGATAAATAGTGAATGTGTAGAAAAGAAGGGTGAGTTTTTTAAAGATAAATTTTCAAATATTGAAAAAACCAAATGTACAGATGAAAATTTAGGATGTTGTTATACTAGTATCATAACTATGGATGGTGATAATAGTTCCTGTTCAGTAGATACAAAAGAGCGATGTTCGATGGCGGGTATTCAAACTTTCTATGAAGGAAAAAAATGTGAAGAAATTGAGAAGTGCAAAAAATATATAAAATAAATTGCCTCGCCATAAAATAAAAATTTTAATATAAACTATGCTTTACTTTACCAAATATGCGGAAAAAAAATTTGATATCTTAAACAAACATAAAATTTATTTTACCCGCGAGCAAATAGAAGAGACCGCGAAATTGCCTGACAAAACCGGCAAGAAGGGAAAATATTTAACTACCCAAAAGAATGGGATTAAGGTGATTTATAAAAAAGAAGGTGAATTAATAAAGGTAATCACATTTTACCCTATACGGAGTTAGAATGACAAATAATGAATTATGAATAATGAAAATAAAATTCATTCTTTTACAGATTTAAACGCTTGGAAAGAGGGACATAAATTAGTTTTGATAATCTACAAAACTACAAAATCATTTCCTAAAGAAGAAATATTTGCATTAATAAACCAAATGAGAAGATGCGTAGTTTCTATAACATCCAACATCGCGGAAGGATTCAGCCGGCAATCATACAAAGAAAAAATACAATTTTATTCAATAGCTCTTGGCTCAGTAACAGAATTACAAAATCAACTTTTAATAAGTAAAGACGTTGGTTATATAAATAAAAAACAATTTCAAGATATTGCCGAACAATCAGTAAAAATCCATAAAATTATTAATGGCCTAATAAAAAGTTCGAAAACCATAATTCATAATTCCTGATTCATAATTCTATGTTATACGACCATGAAGCCAATCTAATAAGCTGGGAAATAACCGGAGGCAAAATTGACCACGCCCGCGAGTTCGGTAATTTCATAATTCATCTTTCCTCCTCTGGTAAGCCGATTTTGGTTGAAATTTTAGACGCTTCTAAGTTTGTCGGGCAATTGGCTAAAATAAAAAATGATGAAAAACTAAAAGCCGCTTTAAACTTAAGCAATAACTAATTATGGAAAATAAAACTATTGTTCACCCCGTTAGAAAGAAAGCGGGATTATATCCATCTCCACCCCAAGGTGCGGGGCTTTCTAATGGGGTAAAGCCAAAAACGAAAATACTTCTGTCTCCTGGCCACCGGGCTTGCGCCGGCTGCGGACAGATGATTGCGGCCCGCACCGTAGCCAAAGCCCTGGGGCCGAATGTTATTATTGCTAACGCGACAGGATGTTTAGAAGTTACAACTACGCCTTATCCGGAAAGCGCCTGGGACATGCCCTGGATTCATTCTCTTTTTGAAAACGCCTCGGCGGTCGCTTCCGGGATTCTAGCCGCCCTAAAGCAAAAAGAAAAAATTTACCCTGTTAAATCCAGCAAAGCTGGTGCAAAGCAATTTAACAGGGTAAAAGTGGTAGCCCAAGCCGGGGACGGCGGCACTTTTGATATTGGTATTGGCTTAATCTCCGGTATGTGGGAAAGAGGCGAAAATATTTTATACATCTGCTACGACACTGAAGCTTATTCCAATACCGGCGTCCAAGCTTCCGGCGCGACTCCCTGGGCCGCCAGCACGACGACGACTCCTGCCGGGTCCGGCCCGACCATTGACGCCATTGGTTCGCACCAAAGAAAAAAAGATATGATTGCCATTGCTTTAGCCCATGGCCTGCCTTACGTGGCCCAGTCTACTTCCGGATTTCCTGAAGATATTGCCCGCAAAATAAAAAAGGCCTTAACTATAGAAGGCCCAAGCTATATCCAAATTCTATGTCCTTGTGTCCCGGGTTGGAATATTGATTCCAGCCAAACGATAAAAATGGGAAAACTAGCCGCTCAAACCGGGCTGTATCCTCTCTTGGAATATGAAAACGGAAAACTTATAAATGTTTCGAAAATCCTAGAACCGCAGCCAAAAGTGGAGGAATATTTAAAGCTGCAAGGCAGATTTAAACACTTATTTTCTAATGAAAAAGGTAAAGAACAAATTGAATATATTCAAGAACTAGCTGACCAAAATATTGCCAAATACGGGTTAAAATAAAAGAAGAAATTAAAAAAACACGCTCATTATTATAAGGCGTGTTTTTTGTGGGCGTATCTGGATTCGAAGCTCCTCGGTGCCATCCTCGGGGCCGAAACAAGGAAACGGGGCAGACTTCTACGACCCGCCTGCCAAAGCTCTGTGGGTGGCACAAGACTTGAACTTGTGACCTTACGGATGTGAACCGTACGCTCTAACCAACTGAGCTAGCCACCCATGAAAGCGGCGGGCAGGTGTGAACGTAGCACTCTACCGCTGAGTTATACGCCCATTGAATAACGCTCTAACCCGCCTCGCCAGCTCGTCTAGTACGTACAGACGCATTGCCATGCGTCTCTACGATATTTTATTTCTAATTCCAACCCTGTCAAAACATTCAAAATGAATATCTTCATCATTAAATACTTCAACAACCTTGTATTTACCTTTTGTCCAGACCTCGCTGTTTTCAATAAGGTGGGTAGCTTCTAAAATTATAATACTGGCTTTGGGTCGGGATAAATCCTCGTTGCCTCTAGTTTCAATTAAGGGAATTTCTCCGAATAGCCAATAATTCCTTTGCTCTTTCTTAAGAAAAGGATAAATTTTCCCGGCTTCCAAACTTTCCGGAATACACTCTTCTATTTTGCGATTTCCTGCTTCATATTCAGAAATATTACGCAAAGCCAGGTCTGGATTAAATTCTATTTTTATTCCCATATAAATATAACTGACTTTATAAGCAGACGCATAATTATGCGTCTCTACATTCCTCGATCCATCGCCATATTCGCCAAAGCATCCGCCTCTTTATTTCTTTCCCGCGGTATATGACGAAAACTTACTTTTTTAAAACCGATTTCTAAATTATAGATCTGTAAAAACAATGGCGCCAACTCGCCGTTCTTGACTTTATATTCTCTTTTTAATTGTTTAACTATTAATTCGCTGTCCAAATAAAATTCCAGCTCCTGCCCGCCTAATTCTTTAGCTTTTTTCATCGCCGCGATTACCGCTTTATACTCGGCCTGGTTATTGGTAGAGTGGCCGATATGCTGGGAAATTTCTGCTATTTTTTTTCTATTTTCATCATAAATCACCACGCCAATCCCGCCCGGTCCGGGATTGCCCCGCGCTCCGCCATCCGTAAAAATTATTAACTTCTTCATAAGTGAGATTCTTGGGATATTTATGATTCTTAGGACTCTTGGGATTGGGAATCAATAAAATGTTTTAATAAATATCCACTTTTGTTTATTAACTCCAATAATCTTAAATAGTCTTGGCTATTTATATAATTAAGCTCAAGGGCAATTTCGGCAAAACAATCCAACTCAACCAATGAACCCTGAGCGATATTGAAAAAATTACATCTATCTCTATAAAACTTTTTAGCATTACCTTCGGCAATATTTGCTAGAAAAGAATAAGCCGACCTTCTCATTTGTGAAACCATAGCAAATCTTTCCTCTGGTGGAAATTCTTTCGTAAGGCTATAAACAAATAAGGTTAATTCTTTACCTTTCTGCCAAACAACTAATTGTCTAAAAGATTTTTGATACTGCATAAATTCTTAAAAATAATCCTAAGAATCTCAATAATCCTAAGAGTCCTAAAAATCACACAGCTTCACGTCCACCAACTTCAGCTGCACCTCGCTCCTCCCATTAAATTCATTTTTTTCTGCATAATAAACTATATCAACCTTATCGCCAATCTTAAAATTTTTCCACTCCTCGCTCCGGCCAAAAGCTACCGCCCATAACCCATTGAAACGGAATTTTATATGTTGCCCATCAACTCCCATATTTACTATATCTCTAATCTGGGCCTCTTTACTAATAAATTTAGGCTGAGGATTATCTCGCCCAAAGGGTGAAAATTTTTCTATAATCTTAATTAAATCTTCGTCAATCTCATCTAATTTTAACTCACATTCAATTTTTAATTTAGGTTGTAAATTAACCTTGGCTAATTCTTTATTAGCAATCTCCTTTATTTTGGCGATAAATGTTTCTAATTTTCCCGTGCTTAAAGAAAAACCGCAAGCAGCTGGATGTCCGCCATATCTATCTAACAACTCTTCACATTCTTCTAAAGCAGCAATAATATTAAACTCCTCTATGCTTCTGCCTGATCCTTTATAACCTTCTTCGCTTTTAGTTATCACTAATGTCGGTTGATAATATTTATCACAAATTTTACCAGCCACTAAACCAATTACCCCTTCATTCCATATCTTAAATTCCTGTTCTTTATCCACGGGACACACACCAATAATTATTTTATTATCATCTCGCCTATCTATTTGCTTTTCTATTTCTGCTATTATTTCTTCCGTAATTTTTTGTCTATCAATATTTTTTTCATTCAATCTTCCGGCTAAAGATTCAGCTTCTTTTTTATTTTTAGTAATTAACAGCTCAAAGGCAGTATTAGCATGCTCCATTCTGCCGGCCGCATTAAGCCGGGGCCCGATTTGAAAACCAATATTCCAAGCTTCAATTCTTCCCTTAATCTGCGCGGCTTTAATTAATTCTTGCAATCCAATTCTTTTAGTTTTATTTATTATTTCTAATCCCTTGTTCACTAAAATCCTATTTTCACCCAATAAACTCACGCAATCGGCTATAGTTCCGATAGCCACTAAATCAAAAATTTTTTCTTCAAGTCTTTGCTTATCCTCATCTCCCAAAGCCGCTTTACTGATTATAGCTTTAGCCAATTTAGCCGCCACCCCTACGCCAGCTAAATTTTTAAAAGGATATTTTTCTTCTTTAATATTTGGATTTATTATTAAGCATTCCGGCATCTCATCTTCTTCTTCTGGCGGAATATGATGATCAGTAATAATTACATCCATATTTTTATCCTTAGCATGCTGCACTTCTTCTTTATTTCTAATTCCTCCATCAACTGTAATAATTAATTTAACATCTTTTTTAGAAATCTCATCAATTGCCTCTTTATTTAATCCATAACCCTCGCTAACTCTGTCCGGTATATAAACTTCTGTCTTTCCCTTTAATATTGCTAAAACCTCTACTAAGAGTACGGCTGAAGTTACACCGTCAGCATCATAATCTCCGTAAACTACAATTTTATTTTCTGCCTTAATATGTTTAATTATTAAATCCACAGCCGCGGCCATATTATTAAATAAAAATGGATCATGAATATCTTTATAATCTGAACTTAAAAACATCTCAATTTCTTTTCTCTTCTCCAGTCCGCGATTAAAAAGCAATTGTAAAACAACCTGACTATATTCAGGGTATTTACTAATAAAACTCTCATTAATTTTCGGCATTATTTGCCAAACTTTTTCCATACTTCTTAATTATTCGCATAATTCGTAATTCGCAGCATTCGCATATATTCGCATATATTCGCATTATATTACATAAACGCCAAGCCGATCGTCCAAATAACCATAGAGAGAATAATTATTACTGACACTATCAACCAGGCAATTTTAATTATTTTACGTTGTTTCATAAAATTCCCCCTCCCTGTCCCTCCCCCGTTCATTCTTCACGGGAGAGGGAATTATTTTTTTATCTTCTTATTTTATTCACAAAAATTTTTAATTTATATAAAACCCCATCTAAATTATTTTCCACCTCACTACTAGCCATCCTAAAAAATTTAATATTTTTATTTTCAATAATCTTTTGCCTCTCTAAATCTTGCTTTAGCTTACTTTTATGAACTCCACCATCAATTTCTATAATTAACTTTAATTCATGACAATAAAAATCTACAATAAAACCCTCTATGATATGCTGTCTACGAAAACCAAGACCAAAAAAATTATTCCTTCTTAAAATTTCCCACATTATTCTTTCTGAATTAGTTGGACTTTTCCTAAAATCTCTAGCAAGTTGGATTTTAATCTTCTTGCCCATATCTATATTTCCCTCTCCCACGATCCCGCTTAGCGGGAGAGTGGGGGAGGGTTAGGGAGGGGGTTATCGCTTCAATATTTTTACAAACGCTTCCGGCGGTATCTCTACGCTTCCCTTGCCCGCCGCCATCATTTTTTTCTTGCCCTTTTTCTGCTTTTCCAATAATTTTCTTTTCCGGCTTACGTCCCCGCCGTAAAGCTTGGCTGTCACATCCTTGCGCATGGCTGATAATCTTTCTGCGGCGATAATTTTCCCGCCAATCGCCGCCTGTAGTTTTAAGACAAACATTTGCTTGGACAGAGTTTCTTTTAAAGTTTCCACGATTTTCTTTCCTTCCCGAAAAGCTTCATCTTGATAGACAATCATCGATAAGGCCTCCACCGGCTCTTCTGCCACTAAAATATCAAGTTTTACCACGTCAGCCGGCCGGTAATCAAGATAATCATAATTAATAGAGGCATAACCGGAGCTGATACTTTTTATTTTATCATAAAAATCGGTTAAAATCGCCGCCATTGGTATTTCATAATGGAGGATGACCGTGTCTTTTTCCAAATATTCCAAATTTTTATAAGCTCCTCTTTTGCTTTGGGCCAGCTCCATAACCGCGCCCATATAATCTTTAGGAGTTACCACGTCCAAAGACACCCACGGCTCTTCCACCTGCCTTATTTCCGCCTGATCCGGCAATTTTTGCGGGGTGCGGATAATTATTTCCTCGCCACTCCCTTTATAAACTTTATAAGCCACGCTTGGTAAAGTTACGATTAAAGCTAAGCCGTATTCCCGCCGCAGCCGTTCCTGAAAAATTTCTAAGTGAAGAAGCCCGAGAAAACCGCACCGGAAACCAAAGCCCAAGGCTTCGGAGCTTTCCGGCTCATAAGTCAAGGCCGCGTCATTTAATTTTAATTTTTCCATGGCTTCCCTTAAATCCTGATAATCATTGCCTTCGTGAGGGAAAACTCCAGCGAACACCATTGGCTTAACTTCTTTATACCCTTGCAACGGTTTCATAACTTGATCTTTATCGGAAATCGGAAATCGGAAATCGGAAATAGCCACCGTGTCCCCCACCCGGCATTCGCCAACATTTTTAAAACCGGTAACAATATAACCGATTTCTCCGGTTTTTAATCCGCCCCTAGATTTATATTCTGGCTTAAATATGCCAATGTCTAAAGCTTCACTTTTTGCTTTCGTGGCCATTAAAAAAATTTTATCCCCCTTTTTTATTTCTCCATCCACAACCCTGACATGCGCGACCACCCCCCGATATTCGTCATAATTAGAATCAAAAATTAAAGCCCGCAAGGGTTGAGACGAACGGCCGTTCGTCTCAACATCATATCCGGTGGGAGCCGGGATAAGGCCAATAACAGCCTTAAGAATCTCTTCTGCCCCCTGCCCGGTTTTGCCTGAAGCCAAAATTATTTCCTCCTCCGAGCAACCGATTAATTTAATAATTTCCTGTTTGGTTTTTTCTATATCCGCGGCCGGCAAATCTATTTTATTAACTACGGGCAATATAACCAAATTCTGTTCCATGGCTAAATATAAGTTAGCCAGAGTCTGGGCCTGGATTCCCTGGGTCGCATCTACTAATAAAACCGCTCCTTCCACCGCGGCCAAAGAGCGGGAAACTTCATAGGAAAAATCAACATGCCCGGGAGTATCTATCAAATTTAAAATATAACCATTATACTCCATTGTCACCGGCTGCAATTTTATAGTTATTCCCCTTTCCCTTTCTATATCCATCCTGTCTAAAAACTGCTCTTTCATTTTTCTTTTTTCAATCGTCCCGGTAATCTCCAGCATCCGATCAGCTAAAGTTGACTTGCCATGGTCTATATGCGCGATAATACAAAAGTTACGAATATTCGTCATAAAATCTCCTTTCGTGAATTATTTAATTCTCGCCCCGCACCGAACTTGTTCTGGTGCGGGGTGGTCAATACTTGTCCCGTAAATGCGAAGCATTGTACGGGATGGGCGATTATACAGAAATTACGAATGTTTGTCATAAATCAGTTTAATGTCTGAATAAAAAATTAAAGCAAAATCATTTGCTTTTTGCTAATTTCATCTTACCCATTTTTGCCTTTTTGGTCAAATAAAAACGGGATGGACATCTCTATCCATCCCTTTTGTATTTCATATCTTACCGCAGGCCAAAAACGTCCTGCATATCGTAAAGGCCTGGTTCCTGCCCCACGATAAATTTAGCCGCCCGAACCCCACCTAGGGCAAAGGCGTCACGAGAACCGACGCGGCTGGTTAGTTCAAGCCGTTCGCCGGCTCCGAGAAAAAATACCGTATGGTCACCAACAACGCCCCCGCCCCGCAAAGAGTGAACACCGATTTCTTCATCCGACCGATCGCCGATTATACCTTCCCGGCCATGGCGCAAAACTTCTTTCGGATCCCAGCCCCTGACGCCAGCAATAATTCCGGCCAACCGCTTAGCTGTGCCGCTGGGAGAATCTTTTTTGAACCGGTGATGAATTTCCATAACTTCGGAGTCAAAATCTTCTCCCAAGATAGCCGTAGCCTTTTCGACCAACCAGAAAAGAAGATTTACCCCTGGGCTAAAATTCGCTGCCAAAACGCAGGGCACGCATTTGGCGATATCCCGAAGATAGGACATATCCTGTTCATTCAGGCCGGTTGAGCCGATTACCATCGGTTTCTCCTGGCCGACAACCAAAGCCGCATTGGCCATGAAAGCTTCCGGGCCGCTTACGTCAATGACAACGTCGGACGAAGAAATAACCGAAGGTAGGTCATCAGAGTTTAGCGGGGTGAAAAAAATGTCCGTTTTTGGAACCTGGATATTTTTAAGGCCATCTCCTCCTTTTTCTACCGCCCCGACCAGTTCAATGCCATCTGTATTGCAGATGACCCGGACAAGACAACTTCCCATTCTGCCGGCCGCACCAACCACAGTTGCTTTTACAGTTTTCACTATATTTCTCCTTTCTTAAAGCAGTTATAATTAGTTGGCATCTTCAAAAGAACATCAAATAAAATTATCATAAAATTAAAAATAAGTCAAGGATAAAAAATTTACAAAAAGGAGCTCAGCTCCGAAGCTTCGGAGCTGAGCTCCTTAATCTCACGTCTCTACGTTATTAATTCCAAGAATCCCAAAAGTCCCAAAAATCTCACCGCTACCTCTTTCGCCAATCTCTAATTTCTAATTTACCCCGACCCTTATCAGTTATGCTCATTTTCTGCCTCTCTTTCCAGCCGTATTTCTTCACAATTTCTTTAGGAATAACAATATAAAAACTATGTTTAGATATTTTTGTAAGCTTGCGTATAAAATTTTTCATATTTTTAGAACAGACTTCGGAACAGACTCAAGTCTGTACTTAATTAAAAATTCTAAAATTATCACCGCCTTGGCGGGATCCCGCCCACAAATATTATAATAAAGTGGCGGGAAAATAAAGTGGCGGGAAAAATTGTTTAAAAATTTAAAATTTTCCCTAAATTCCCCTTGCTTCTCCCTGGTCATCAGTCGTAACTTTTTTCCAGGGCAGGCGGCAGAGTTTACACTTAATCGGCGTCCAGACGGAAATAAATTCTTCACTGCGAAGAAGAGAGCAAACAGCCGCGTAAATAAATATGCCGGCTATGCCCGCTACCAACCCTTGGGTTAAAACTCCCCAGAATTTAGTCATGTCAATAAACGGCCAAATTACTATTTTCATGCCCTGGACCGTAATTCCGCAAGCCAGAGCCGCGGCGGAAAACTTTATTACGGCCACTAAAATTTTTACCTCGTCCATATTGCCAAGGTAAAACCGCAGGGCCAGCCAAAGAAGGATAAAATTAATAATTGAAGAAAGGGAAAAAGCTAAAGCTAGGCCAGCCACGCCCATTTTGCCAACCAGCCACAAAGACAGAACCACGTTAACAGTAGCGGAAAACAAACCGACAAGAAAAGGCATCTTAGAATCATGCCGGGCATAAAATACCCGCACTAAAAGCGGCAGGCTGGCCTGGGCAAAAAGGGATAAGGAGAAAAAAGCCAAAGTGTTCATGGTTAAAATCGTATCTTCCCAATCAAAACGTCCGCTACCTAAAATAACGCGGATAATCTGGGCGCGCAGAGTAATTAACAAAACCGTAGACGGGACAATAAAAAATAGAATCTGGCGCAAAGTTGAAGAAAAGCTGGCGACTAAATCCTTTTTAGAAAAAGCCTCGGCGGAAAAAGCGGGAAAAGCGGCAATGGCAAAGGAGATACCGAAAATGCCAATGGGAAAAGACTGCAAATTATTGGCTAAATTAAAAACCGCCAAAGACCCGACAGCTAAAGTAGAAGCGACAATAGTAATTACCACCAAATTTATCTGGGAAATAGCCAAACTCATTGTCCGCGGTACCATCATGGCTCCGATTTTTCTCAAATCAGGATTTTTAAAATCAATTTTTAATCTATGCCTGAAACCCAGAACGACTGTAGTTGGCAGCTGGATTAGCATATGAAGCAGAGCGCCTAAAACTACGCCCCAGGCCAGGCCGTAAATCCCCCAAAGCGGCACAAAATACAAAACGCCGATAATAATACCAATATTATACATTATCGGCGCCAAAGAATAGACAAAAAATCTTTTGAAAGACTGCAAAACTCCACCCAAAACCGCAGAAATTCCTAAAAACAAAGGGGAAAGAAACATTATTTGGGTTAAACCAACGGTCAGGGCCTGCTTCTCCGAAGAAAAGCCGGGAGTGATTAACTTAGTCAGGCCCGGGGCAAAAATAATCCCTAAACCGCAAAGGACCAAAAGGCCCAAGATTAAAATATTTAAAACATTGCTGGCCAGCTCCCAGGCTTTTTTATTTTCTCCGCCGAAGATAAAACCGGTAATTTTCCCCAACGGATTTTTAAGAAGCCCAACAAAAATAGGAATAAATCCAGCAGACAAAGCCCCTAAAACTAATAAATTAAAAATCAAATCCGGAATCCGAAAAGCGGCGTAATAAACGTCTAAAGTATCACCGGCCCCAAATTCCCCGGCTAAAATTCTATCTCGAAAAACCCCAAAAAAACGGCTGATTAAAGATGAAACCCCTATTAAACCAGCCGCGGCAGTTATATTATTAATTTGTCCATTAAATAAACGTCTTATCATTTTATAAAAATTTCAGCTTTATAAATTTTTCCTTCATCAATTATATTAAATCCTCTTTTCTCAAAAATATGGTGCATAACCTTATTATCCTTTAAAAATTTTGCATATATATATTTTATCTTTTTCTTTCTTGATATCTCTAAAATATAATCCGTAAATTTATCTTCCAATCCCAAATTTTGCCAGCGATCTGCAACCGCGATTGTGAATTCCGCTTCCTCGCCGAATGGATTGCTAATCAGCTCGACGACTCCAATCATTTTTGCCTCAATCGATCCTTTAAAGCTTTTTTTATCTTTTATCCTGGCTATAAGCACTATTTCCCGGCCGTAGTCAACCTTAGCGCATCTCTGCATTATATAAGAAGAAGTGTTTTTAGTCTGGCCCAAGAATCTTTGCCTTAATGTTTCCTTGGAAAAATTATTAAACATCTCTATCCAGATTGGCTCATCCTCCGGCCGGATCGGCCTGATTTTAATATTCTGCCCGTTTTTCAGTTTATATTTAATAACATACTCTCTCGGATAAGGCGATATCACTAAATGAGAATATGGTTTGCTGCCTTCTTTTGTTATTTTCCTATCCAATATAACCTTAGCATCAAGCACCACTCCGCCATACTCATCAATGGCAAAGGGATTTACATCAAGTTCTTTTATTTCGGGAAAATCCACTATCAAATAAGAAAACTTATATAATAAAAATTGGATTGCTTGCAAATCAACTCTTGGAATATTTCTAAAACCTTTTAAGAGCTTATAAATTTTTGTATTAGCTATCATTCTCATTGATAAAGACATATTAAGAGGCGGCAGCCCAACTCGAATATCTTTAAAAATTTCAACTGCTAATCCGCCCATGCCAAAAACTAAAGCCGGACCGAATATCGGGTCTTTCTTGCAACCTAAAATAAGTTCATACCTTTTATTTATCATCTTTTCAACAAATACGCCATAAATATCCGCCTGCCGATTATGGCGCTTTGCCGAAGATATTATTTCTCTAAATGCTTTCTGGGCTTCTTTTTCTGAATTCACATTAAGCTTTACTCCGCCGATATCCGTTTTATGAACTATATCAGGCGAAAGAATTTTCATTACTACCGGAAAACCAATATTAGACGCTATTCTTACGGCTTCTCGCGGTGTTTTGGCTATGCCGCTTTTCGCCACTGGAATTTTATAATTTGCCAATAATTCTTTGGCCTCCGCTTCAGTTAAGCTATCTCTGTTATCCTTTGCCACGGAATCTATTAATTCTCTGTTTTTTTTAATCCTGGGCGAAAAAGCATGAGGAATCGTTGAAGGAACTTCATTTAAAAGATTCAAATTTTTTGAATAATCGTACACTGATGAAAATGAGCTAATTGCATCTTCCGGCGAAACATAAGCCGGGACATTCCCCGCCTCTAATCTTTTTATTCCTTTCGCCACGCTATCCCCGCCCATCCAGCTGGCTAGCAAAGTTTTTTTTGTATTTTTTGAAACATCTACTAATTCTCTGGCGATAGCCTCCGGGTCAGTCATAGACTGCGGCGTTAAGATAGTTAATATTCCATCCACATTTTTATCTTCCAGGCAAATTTTTATTGCCTCCCGATATCTCAAATGATCGGCGTCGCCCAAAAGATCTATCGGGTTCCCTTTGCTCCAGGCTGAAGGTAAAATATTGTTTAATTTTTTAATCGTTTTTTTCTCCAAACTAGCGAGCTTGGCGGAAGAATACGCAATAGCATCAGCCGCTATAACGCCGGGTCCGCCCGCATTGGTTATAATTGCCAATCTATTGTTTTTCGGCCTGTTTTGCATGGCCAAAAGTTTTGCTGTACAGAACAAACCATCCACCGTATCCACCCTGACAACCCCGGACCTTTCAAAGACGGCGCTAAAAATCGCATCGTTGCCCGTTATGCTTCCTGTATGAGATTGGGCCGCCTGCGCGCCTTCTTCGCTACGACCGACTTTCAAAACTACAATAGGTTTTGATATTGAAAAGGCCCTGGCGGCGCTAATAAACTTTTTTGCTTCTTTTAAAGACTCCATATAAATAAGGATGCTGGAGGTGTTTTGATCTCTGCCAAAATAATCGATTAAATCATGAAAGCCGATATCGAGCATTTCGCCTATTGAAACAAAATAACTAAAGCCTACATTATTCTTAATTGACCAATCCAAAATAGATGTGCATAAGGCGCCGCTTTGAGAAATAAAAGCAATCCGGCCGGGCAGGGCGGTTTTGCTTGAAAAGCTCGCATTTAAATTTGTTGAGGGTATTATAAAACCCAAGCAATTTGGGCCAAGTATTTTTATATTAAACTTTCTTGCCGTGGCCAATATTTTTTTACTCATAGCCACACCCTTTTTGCCAATTTCAGAAAAACCGGAAGAAATTATTACCGCGACTTCGACTCCTGCTTGTCCGCAATCTTCAATTATTCCCGGGACGGTGCTGGCGGGAGTGGCAATAATAGCCAAATCAATCTTTTTAGAAATATCTTTAATCGATTTGTAAGCTCTAATATTTTTTACTCTTTTTCTTTTTATGCTTACCGGAAAAACTTTGCCCTTGTATCCGCCATCAACCAAATTATCCATCAAAGCTTTGCCGACGCTTCCCTTTAAATCGCTTGCTCCGATTACGGCAATTGTTTTTGGTTTAAACAATTTATCAAGATTTTTCATAATTAATACTCTTGCCCTGTTAGGAGAGTTAAAAAAATATATTATTATTACCGCCGCCAAGTTTTCTTATTAAACTACACTAAAGCGCTGACATCGCCTAAGGGCAAGCCCAATTCTTTGGCTTTTAGAACTCTTCTCATAATTTTACCGCTTCTGGTCTTAGGCAATTTGTCCACGAAAGCGATATCCTTTATTACCGCCATTGGCCCCAATGTCTTCCGCACTTGCATTTTTAACTCCTGTTTTAATTCTTCTGATTCTTTAACGCCTTGCCTTAAGATTATAAACGCCTTTATCACTTCCATCTTAATTTTATCAGGCACGCCAATCACTCCGGCTTCAACCACTAACTCATGAGAAGCAAAAGCGCTTTCCACTTCTGCAGTACCAATCCTATGGCCGGCAATTTTTAAAACATCATCCATCCGGCCTTGAACCCAAAAATATCCATACTTGTCCTTAAAAGCCACATCGCCGGTAAAATATACTCCTTTAATTTGGCTCCAATATGTTTTAATATACCTTTTCGGGTCATTAAAAATAGTTCTAATCATACTTGGCCACTGATTCTTTATTACTAGATATCCACCTTTGCCAACCGGTACCCGCCGGCCCTTTTTATCTAAAATATCAGCTATTATACCGGGAAAAGGTTTTCCGACACTGCCGGCTTTTAGGGGAGCACAAGGCAATGGAGTTATCATATTCATACCTGTTTCTGTCTGCCACCAGGTATCCATAATCGGGCAACGATTTTTTCCTATATATTTATAATACCATTTCCAAGCCTCGGGATTTATTGGCTCACCAACTGACCCAAGAATTCTTAAACTTTTCATCTTATGTTTCTTAGGCCACTTAGCTCCATATCTCATCATAGCCCTGATTAAAGTTGGGGCAGTATATAATACATTTACTTTATATTTTTCAATTATCCGCCAAATTCTATCTGGTTTTGGCATATCCGGTACTCCTTCATACATTAAAGTAGTTACTCCGGCCAGTAATGGCCCGTAAATTATATAGCTATGCCCGGTAATCCAGCCCGGGTCGGCGGTGCACCAAAATATTTCCTGGCCATGTAAATCAAATACCCATTTTATAGTTCTAAGCACTCCTACCATATAACCGCCATGGGCATGAACTACTCCTTTAGGCTTAGAAGTCGTACCTGAAGTATATAAAACAAAAGCCGGATCTTCCGCCTCCATTTTTGCCGCTTTAGCTTCAGTCGCTTGTCCTTTAATAAAATTATGGTACCAAATGTCTCGTCTCTTATTAAACTTTATTTTCTTTTTACCTGTCCCGCCTGCCCCGCCGTGGCGGTGGCTGAGGCGCGGATTATTTTTAACAACAATTACTTTTTTAATTGTCTTACAATTTTTGACAGCCTCATCAGCAACATCCTTAAAATTAATCATTTTGCCTCGCCGCCAACTCCCATCAGCCGTAAATAATATTTTCGCCTTAGCGTCTTTTATCCTATCCATCAAAGCTCCGGCTGAATAACCTGCGTAAACCACGGAGTGAATAGCGCCAATCTTGGCGCAAGCCAACATCGCCATGGCAATTTCCGGAATATTCGGCATATAAATGGCTATCCGATCGCCCTTCTTAATGCCTATTCCCCGCAAAGCGTTAGCTAATTTATTTACTTCCTGATAAAGCTGGAAATAAGTATACTTTCTGGTTCGGCCGGTTTCATCTTCCCAGAGGATGGCAACTTTATTCTTAATTTTAGTTTTTATGTGCCGGTCAAGGGCATTATAAGTTAAATTAGTTTGGGCCCCGACAAACCATTTAAAAAAAGGTTTCTTACTATCATCAAAAACCTTATCCCAGGGTTTAAACCATTCTAATTCTCCGGCTGCTTGTTCCCAAAATTTAATTGGATTACGAGCCGCTTTCTTTAAAACATTTTTATAATCTTTAACATTAGCTTCTTTAATTATCTTTTTAGAAGGTTTATATACTTTTTGCGATGTTAATAAAACTTCAATTAATTCTCTTTTACTATTTTTTTTAGCTTCCATAATTTGAATTAATTTGTAGATTTGAGTGATATTTATTTTCCCAGCTCTCTGAACAGCGGCATACCGGTTGACGGGTTAGTCGGCACATAAATCGTTCCTTCCCTCTCCTTTAACTCTTTAATATACAAATAATACAAGTAATTTTGCGTCAGGCTCTGATTGATAATTTTCTGGGCTTCGCGCTGGCCTTCGGCTTCAATAATTTTTCTTTCCTTTTCCTTGGCTTCCCTGGTCAAAAGAAAATCATATTTCTCCGATTCCTGTTCGGCCTGCAACTTCTCCTGAATTGAATTGGCTAAATTAGCTGGCAAAGCTACATTACGCAGCAAAACATCTTCAATGGCAATGCCGCGATTCTCTAGATCAACTTTTAAACTATCAAAAATCTTTTGGGCTGCCTCTTGGCGTTTTTCCGAATAAATGTCTTTAGCTTCGTACTGGGCGATTGCATCGCGAATAGCCGTTCTGATAGCCGGGCGGATTATTTTTTCTTCATAATTAAGACCGACATTCTTATAAACATCAGAGGCTTTTTGCTCGTTTAGATGATAAAGAACGGTCATGTCCAAATCAACGCTTAAGCCCTCTTTAGTTAAAGCGGCAATGGAATCATTGCCAGTCTTTTTCCCTTCGGCAGTCATAATACTCATAGTATATTCCTCGGTTCTGATACTCATTTTCGTCACCCGGGCTAAAGGAATAACCAGATGAAAGCCGGAGGATAACTCCCTGTCTTTTACTTTACCAAAAAGAGAATAAACCCCGGTTTCTCCGGCTTCTACAATCACAATAGAAGAAAAAAACAGCCAAAGAAACAAAATTACTATTATTGCTGCCAAAACCGCCTTTCTTCCCTTTTTGGCGAATTTTATTTTGTCTAAATCAATTGTTGTTGTCATATTGTTTCCGTCCTCCTTAAAAAATTAAAAATAAAAAACTATTATTATTTTTTGTTTTTTTCACCTTTCATCATTAACACTACTATACCATCTATAAGCCACAAAATCAAAACCCAGTTTATATTAATATAAGCCAAAATCATATTCGGCCAAACCAATTCTAAAACAACAAAAATTATCAAGGCTGCAGTTAAAGCGTAAAATAATTCTCTAAAAATTAAATAAATATTCTTCATGAGTTAGTTTACTAATTTATTAGTTTATTAAGTTTACTAATTTATTGCCTGTATAAATCTGTCTAAATCTTATACTTAATTTAGCATAGATTTAAAGGGATTTAAACTGATTTATCCTTATAAATTAATAAATAGCGCAGCGACAATAAACTAATAAATTGGGTGACTTTTTGCTTTTTATAACTTCTCTTTTAATTTTTCTAACAAGGTTTTCCCCTCTAACTCTATTTTTATTCCCCTTATCTGAATATTATCATTGATTTCATCATCCGCTTTTAAGCCCGGGATAGAAATAATAAAACTATTTTTATTCCATTCGCGGTAAGCATTATTTAAATCAAATTCAGCTTGCGCCACTTTCCAGCCGTCTTTTTCTTCCGGAATCCGATAGCTGGCTAAAATATAATTTATGCCTTCGGCTCTGGCGGAAAAACTTTCGTCAACTTTTTTAAAATTCGGATCCAGCAAATTTTCCGGATTAAAACTAAAAACCCCGTTGCCGGCCAAAATTATATCGCCCCTGGCTATTTTTATTTCGCTCCCTTTGTTTTCCAGCAATTGGCTGAATTGCCGATAGGTAGAGCTAATTTCTAATTCTTTATCGCCCGCTTTAATAGTCTGCAAACTGGCCGGGTTAATAGTTTGGGCGTTTATAATTTGGCTGTCAGTATAAAGGGAAATATCTTTATCATTTTCATCAGCCAGCCAGATTTTATTCAAGAAAGCAATTTTACTTTGGCCGGTTATTATCTTTTTTGTCACAATATCGTCATTAGCGCGCAATTCTATTTTGTAAACCCCTTCAGGCAGTCCGGCCTCCTTAAAATCCAGATTCCTTGCCTCTCCTGTTTCGCCATTGTCAGTTTTTATACCGTCGTCGTCCAAGTGCCGGCTGGCAATTAATTTATCATCATAATATAAATTTATATCAATCGCATCGCTGTCTTTGTTTTGATTTAAATCAAACAAAGTAAAAGTAAAATCCAAATCTTCATTCTTTATATAAGTATAAAACTGATAAGGCCCACGCAAAGAATAATTAATTTCTTGCCTAACTTTTCCGGCTTCATAATCTTTAATTAAATAACCTCTTTTCAAATCATATTTATATATAGCGATCTCCTCGGCTGGCGGCAAATTAGCCAAAAAATTTTCAATCGCTTCATATTTTTTTTCTCTCTGTAAAAGCATTATCTCTTCTTCCTCTATCATACTCCAAACTAAAGCTAACTTATCAATGATTTTATTTTCTATGGGTTGTAATTGATACCGCCAAATAATTTTATCCATCAACACCCCGGCTTCAAGCAAAGGCCGCTCGCTTTCATTTTTATATTCTAAAGTAAGTTTGGCTTTATTGAATTTCCTCGGCAGGCGCAAAGAAAAATAAACCGGGTCCCCGATTATTTTTTGCTCACCCCCGCTAATCGGCTCCACCCTTTCTTCCGGCGTTAGCTTGCCAATAAACTTATTGGCTCCGCTCAAACGATAATTTTTCTCTTTAAAATCATAAGTATAGGTAATTTTACCTCCCGGCACTACCACCATATATAAAAGCCAAGCCACAACCACAGCCAAAACCAACCCCAAAAATATCCTTAATTTTATGATTCGCCTTGTTTTTTTCATAGATTTACACCTCACCTCTGTCGCTCTCCTGCACCCCCACCCCCTCTGGCTCCCCCTTGTGAAGGGGGAGAAATAATGGAAAGGAGCTTAGAAAATAATCCTCCCCTTTACAAGGGGAGGTGCCCGAAGGGCGAAGGGGTACTATGGGGTGAGGTATTCTTGCTAAAACCCCTGATTATTTATATAATTCAAGTACGGTTTGCAATTTATATATACTCCTATTTTACCTTATTTTAGATAAAAAATAAATCCCCGCGCCTTTATGATGCGGGGTAAACAAGCTAGCATATAACTTGCCATATAAAATTTATTAAAAACACCTAATTTCATTAAAATATGTTTAATCAAAAAATAATCGATGAGATGATGCACTATTTTAAAACAGGTCCGACAACTATTTCTGACGATTTAATAAAATGCACAAAAGATTCAAATGAATGGTGTCCTTTCTTGCACGGAAAAATGACAGACTACAATTGTTATAAAACACATCCTGAAATCAATAGCCTTATTACTTATTTAAAAAAATATGCTCTTTGCTATGAATTTTTAGATATAGATGTTTATTCACTACGGTATCTTAATGAAATTATTAACTGTTTAGAAAAACCAGATGAAAACCCTACATACATAAATTTTAAAAAAAATATTAGAGAACTAATTAATTTTATTAAATTTAATAATAAATTAGTATACTCAAAAATTATATTACTTACATGTGAAGAAAGTACTAGACTAGATGAAGCTTTAAATACTTATAATATTAATTCTTTTTTCTCTAGTATTGTAATGGCTGTTTCGGCAGTTGAATCAAGATTACACTATTTAGTTCAGAAAAAAAACAAAACGATATATAATAAATATTTTAAAAAGGCAACACTTGGACAATTAATTCAATTATTTGATAAAAATTCGTATCAGGATAATAAATTTAATTCTGTAAAAAAGGTCCTGCCAGAAAAATATAAACCACTAATTCAAGTTTTGAATTATTACAGGATTTTTTCGGCACATGCCAAAACAGTCGAAATTAATTATAAAATAGCCCAATCAATTTTAAATTTTTCATTTAGTTTTTTATTAAACAAAGAAACTAAAATTGATTCAAGACTAACTAAATGCTCTTAATAATGTTAGATGTTTTTAATTTTAGCCCCGTCGCAGTCTCCACTAGGGACTACGACGGAAAAAAATAAATAAAAGATATAAATAAAAATGATTTTTATGACAGACCCAATAGATATTTATTCTAAACCTATTAAAGTCACAGATTATAAAATCGGCCGGATTTTTTACATGAGGCCACGGAAAAATTCCGAAAAACCCGGGAGAATTTTAGTGGTAAATTATGATAAGCGATTCCCTTTTATTAAAAACTTTATAGTTCGCTATTCTTATTATGTTCATTTTACTAAATCAGGTAATATTGCGGGAAACCATTATCATAGAAAAAAACAGGAACTCTTTATACCTATCACCGGTAAATTTATAGTCAATTTAGAAGATATAAAAACAAACAAAAAAAAGAGTATCTCTATCCAATCAAATAAATATCCGATTGTATTTATCCCTAAAAAAGTATCGCATAAAGTGACGGCTCAAACAGATAATTCAATTCTTTTAGTCCTGGCGACCAGCCCTGGCACAAGAAATGATGAATATAATTACGTAATAAATCAATAACACTTTTCCCGTCCTGTCAGAGTCTCCTGTTAAAGGGCTTTGGCTGAAAAAAATATGTCAAAAATAGCTATAGATGTTGTTTTGCTGCCATCAGAGGAAATGATGGACAAAGCCATAGAGATTAATCAAAAACAATTAATAAAATATAAAGGCGAAGTTGTGTTTAACAAACAAAACTGTTTGCCTCATATTTCTTTAATTATGGGCGCAATCAACAAAGAAGATATACCAGCTATAAGTAATATTTTAAAAAAAATTGCCTCTGGATTTAAAATTTTCAATTTAATTGCTGACGGCTACCGAAGCCCGCTTATTCCCTCCGGTGAAATTTATTCCGAATACACAGTAAAAAACACTAAAGAACTACAAAGATTACATGAGACAATTATAAAAAAATTAAACCGATTTTTAACATACAATATAACCATTGATATGCTCTGTTCTTCACCAGCTTTTGATAAGACAACGCTTCTTTTTATAAAAAACTATTTAAAAAATTCAAGTTACAAAAATTTTGAACCGCATATAAGTTTAGGGGTTGGGAAAACTGAAAATGTAGCCACACCCATTGCTTTCACCGCTTCCACTCTTGCTTTGTGCCATTTAGGAAATTATTGTACCTGTCGAAAAATATTGTTTTCCACTAACCTTTCTAGCCCCATCGCAGTTTAGGATATCGCAAACCCACAGAGGGTTTTCGATATCCTGATGAAAAACTATGCCCATAAAAATAACTTATCTTGTCCATGGCACAACTACTGATAATGAAAAGGGCCTTTGTACCGGCTGGGCGCCGGGAGAGTTATCAGAATTGGGAATTAAGCAGGCCAAGGAGTTGGGAGAAATAGTGGCTCGCAAAAAATTTGACGCCT
>Ga0268279_1000471_pt1 | contig 25628 bp, 18 predicted proteins | sample saktaG_6_FD_190142 | JGI IMG/M metagenome (GOLD analysis project Ga0268279, IMG submission 190142) | Saline water microbial communities from Sakinaw Lake, British Columbia, Canada - sak_2010_1_5_80m | ecosystem: Environmental > Aquatic > Non-marine Saline and Alkaline > Saline ...
CAGCCAAGAACAATATTATTTGAAGCACTACGGATGGCTCAAGACATCCTTAATGGTCACTCTGCGCTGGCCTTGGAAAATCATTCGAGCCCTTCGCTAAACGACCTCTTCTCTTTTTTTAGTACTAACTGCCAGTAAGATTAAAAATACTAAATAAGCTACCGCTGATAGCTGTATTACTGTGTACGGTTTTTGCGGTTCATATATTAAGCTATAGTCGGCTGATTCTTTTTTTATTGGCCAAGCCATAGCATAACTATTAATTGGAATTGGAGAAAGCTCACTTGTTGAGCTAATTAATTTCCAGCCGGCATCAAAGCCCATTTTGAATACTAGCCAACCGTCTTCGTCTAAGCTAGTTGAAATTTGGTATTCACCACTATTAATTTTATTAAAATTGACAGTATTAATTATTGCTTTTTGATCAACTTTATTTTTATCTCCTAAAGCCTGAGATGTTATATCATCTTTATTATCTTCATCTATTTTGTTCCATTCTGTTCTTGGCAACAGCAGAATATTAGCTAAGCCAAACTCTCCTACTCCACTAATAGAGATATCACCTTGCTCATAAATATCAAATTGTTTAACTTCGACCCACTGCCATTTTGCTTCTTTAGCAGCTGTACTAATTGATTCACTACTGTTGCCTAACTTAAATAACGCCCTTTCACTATTGGGTGAGAACCATAGCTTTGCCACTAATACATCTTGCGACTGGGCATTAAATTGACCACTAATTTCATTAAGATTATCAACGCTAGCTGTAAAAACATAATCATCATTGTTGTAAGCTAGCTCTTTATTCCACCACCAGCTAAACTTCTTACTAACTAATCCGTCATATAAATTAGCGCTCGGTACATAATGCAGCTTACTCATTAAACTTTTATCTTTATTTTTGGCAGCAATTATATCTTTTTCATTTCCGACTTCGGTTAATCCTTCTATACTATCTGTTTGATTTAAAGTCAGATCTTCTAAATAAATAATGTTTTGATTTATCTTTATCTGTTTTAAATCTGAAGCTGAAATCTTTGGCGCTGTGTCAAACTCAAACATAGGAGCACTTTCAAAACGGTACTCACTTAAAGCTGGTAAGGTGGAAATTAACTCCACATCTTGCACTTGTAATAAATCTTCAAAACTAACATTTTGCCAAATATCTTTGGCTTGACCTCTATCAATATCAAAAAGTTGGGCAAACTCTGAAGTCAAAGTATTTCTATAAAAAATATTATTGACAGCTGTAGCATTTAAAAGAGCGGTGAAATTACTATCTTTGTTGTGCAGTGCGGTCAACATAGCGTTTCTAATTTCGGTTGCATTGTCAGCTGAATCTAATACCGAGGAATTATAAGGAATTTGTGCTCGATTGGTAGAAAAAGCGTAGATGTCATTATTAGCCGCTCCAGGTGAATTATCATCAATAAATTTAATGAAGCCAAAACTTGGTAAAAAGAGACTACGAGTTAATCTACTTTCTTCTACTTCGTGAGATGCTTTTGCCATTTCGTAGCTTTGCGGAATCTTATAATTATTGGGCATGTATCCGTAAAAATCTGTTTGCCAAAACGGAGTCAGCCAGAATATCGGCAACAGCAACACTAGCGCCATCAACCATTTGCCACTCTTACTGCGCATCATTTTTTGCGTCAGAGCATTAATAACAAAGATTGACAGAAAAACTAAGGATATCGTAATTAAGAATGACCAATGATACACTTCACGAAACAGATTTGAAAACGGCAAGTTTAAATATAGATAGCTAAATAAATTATTTGTTGGAATTTGGGTGCCTAAAGCCAGCGGCCAAGCGAGAGCAAGAGCAATAAAGAAAGTTTTGACTTCACGGCGATTAATTTTAATTACCGCCAAGATAGACAAAATAACAAGCATGAATGCCGCCGCCACGAATAATTTTTGTTCAAAAACTTTCTCTATTATTGGAAAAGTTATGTGATGATCTGCTCCTATAAAAGTACGAATTAAACTGTGCGGCAAAGCTTCAATATTGGCCAACGAACTCCCTTCTTCATTTATTTTTACTACAGTCGAAAAACCATTACGAAGTAAATTAACAAGCCACGGCAAATGCACAATTGCCGTAGTGACAAAAGCAAAAATTAATAAAGAGAAAGCTTTTTTAAAATATCTGATACTTGGCGAAAATACCCAGTCAATAATAAATATCAAGGTAAGCATTACTACAAACTGAGGCTGGGCTGAAGCGATTGCAAACAGTATTGGAAAAACAAACTGATGCCAAGTTCTGTGCGATTGTTCTGTTGCTATATACCAGTAACGAATAATAAAAGGAGCTAGGGCGTAAGCAATTAAATAAAAGAGAAATCCTACTATTACTCTAATAAAAATTACGGGTGCAAAAGCGTAAAGGATTCCCGCGATAATAGACAAATACCAATTAACTCCGCGATTTTTCAACAGTAATGTCATTCCCACCATTGCCACCGCAGAACAAAGCACAATTACTACCATTAATGTTTGACTAACAGATAGCTGCAACAGCGTACCAAAAGCAGCCAATAGCGCTAGCGGCAACCAAGCAGCATTAATGCCAACTCCCTGCCCTAAGAAATAATCGTTCCAGCTACTTGTTGCATCATGCCAAGTCTTGCTCCAATCGAAAGTGGCAAAGCCCCAGTCATATTTCAATAAAAGATTGTCTGCAAAAAGTAAATGACGAAAATTGAAAGCAGAAAATAAAAGAGCGAAGACCCAAAGTAAAATTACAATTGTTCTTTGTAGCTTCTTCTTATTTTTCATGATGAATAATTAGAGGCAAAATGCTAGCAATAGACAAAACTAAAGCGGCTGACATAGCTGGCCAAACATAAGCTAGCCAAAACTCATAAGGCCATACTAAAATTACAGATGCCCCAATCATACAAACTAGAGCAATTATTAAAGAGAGTTTTGATAGTTTTTTAAACCAAATTGTCGGTAGAGCTACTACTAATATTAGAAGTACCAACCACAGATCTTGAGTTAAAGTTGAGGCTAAAGCAAAAACCAAAATTGAGACAATTAGTTTAGGCATTTTCTTTTTTGGCTTGGACAAGTATTGATACTACCGCCGTGAAAAGAAATGTAAACGCCCAAATCGCAATATCTCCACTAATGTTTAACTGAAAAGTGGTCGTAACTATTAATAAAAGGATGGTGATAATTGAAGCAAAAACAGACAGCTGATAAGGTATTATTTTGAAAACTGAGATGAAAAACCAGAAATACCAAAACTGCCTTTCAGGAGAAGTTAAACCGCCAGATACTTTAGCCAAGACGACCTCACCAAAATAAACAAGCAGAAATAATAGCAAAATCCAGCGGTAGCGCAGAGCGTTACTCTCAACATCCTTACTTAATTGTTTAAATAGCTTATTCATTCTTTCGCCTTAACTTGGCAATAGTAATAATTAGGGTCACTAAAGAAATAATTAATCCATAAACAAATGGTTTCGAATCACCGTACTCTATGGTAACCTCTACATCACTGTCAACATCTACTAGCCAAGCGTTTAGGCCACCGTTGGCGTGAATATGCTCAGTGGTTTCTAATCCTTTCATCTGCCAACCGGTATTGTAAGCTTGATTCAAAATTATGAAGTAAGGATTTTCCGCGGCTGGTAGTGTGGCCTTATATTTTCCCGGAGCCACGCGCTCAAACTGGGTAATATTTTGAGCTGTTCCCAAAACTGCTTCATCTGGCTCAATTTTAACCCAACTAGCAAGATCATCTATTAATTTTTCAATCTTGATATCTGAAATTCCAATTTGAGTAATTATTTGTTCATCGTTTTTATCAGTTACAGTATGAGCCAATAATAATAAAGCTGATGGCAATTTCTCTTCTATCTCAAAAATCATGTAATCACTGTTCCATTCAGCAATTGGCTCAAAATATTTTGTCGTGCTTTGGCCATTATCATGAATGACTTTTACGTCTAATCCTTCTTGACCAGTAACCTGATTATCAATAGTTATTCTATAAACTCCGGGCTCAAGTAGGTCTAAACCGACAGAAGCACAACCAGCTGATTCTTCGGTTGAGTATAAATTCAATGTGTTGAAACGACCGTTATTCTCTTCTGCAAGATAAAAATTGTCAGGGGCAATTAATCTTCCGCGTTGATCTTGACAAACGCCCCAACTAACATCACTAAAACTATCTTGATAAAAGATGTTTTCTTTTTGACCAAATACGGCCTTCAAAGTATGCTTCCCACGCTCTAAGGTAATTGAAGAAACTTCATTATTCTTCTCACCTGAAAGATTAACCAGTCGATCATCAATATTAATTGGTACTGAAGCTACCCCTTCATCAATGATTAACTTACCTGTAAAATCCTCCGATAAAGCGAACTCCCATGATATAGAGTCATCTGTAATTTTATATTCTTGCTTATCCAAACTAACAATTCTTGATCTTTCACGAGAAGAATACTGTTTTGAAACTCCTTCATATCGAGAGGTTAAGAGTAATAAATCTTCTTCAGATAAATTATCTAGGGGTGCTTCTCTCAAAGCCTCTTTATCAATTGCCACCACACTTGAAGCTGAATAAATTTCTGGCTTTGCCTGTTCATTCTCATAAATTGCAATCTGTTCAACTCCACTGTCAACTCGCTTCAGCCAGCTAGTATTGTTTAATATATTTTCATAAAATTCAAAAGGTTCATAGTGTCGATAGATTTCATTCTCCGTGTCATATGGTAATCCTACCCAACGAATTCCCGAGTTATTAATAATTTTTTGAGCATAGGGGTGTGTCAAGAAGGATTCCACAGTTCCCGTCTCGTCTAAGAAAAAGCTCCATTGATCTGATGTCATTTCGCGAGCATTCAAGCCACCATTTTGTTGAGTATAAGGAGCGTAACGGTGAACGGCTGGTACCCATAGAGTGCGGCCCCAAGGCTTACCCATATAAAAGTTGGCGAATTTTGTATATTCAGCCGGTATTGATTTTGGAATAAAAGTGCCTTTAAGCTGATTAGTAAAAGCCGGATAAAGAGGCAATAAAATTAAAATTAAGATAGAAATTGTGGTTATCTTTCTCCAGCGGAAATTGACCTGATCAATTATACTCACGGCACCAATAGACGCAAGAGGTGCCAAAGCTAACATAATCATTAAGTAAAACTTGGCCGGATCTCTAAACATTATGAAGCCCGGCACATTAATAAACATCCATTCGTAAATTGTATTTATTGGCTCGTTCGTGCCCTTGGTAAGAAAAAATCCTAACAACATCAATAATGATAGTCCAATGATTCTCTTATTCTTTTTCCAGGTCAGAATAGCTGCTATGGCCAAAATTGTAATGAAATAAAATAATGGCTGTATAGGATTAAGCTCGCCATCTGAAAATGGCCACCAAACATGGTTAGCTGCTAAGGTGTTTGCCATATTTGAATAACTTAACGCCGAGACCCAACCAACATTGGTATGAGAGCTTGGCACTCCAGCTACTCCGCCTGAGCCAAATAGCAAAGGAATAACCCAGTATGATGACAGCAATAAAAAGAATACAAACGCTAATAAAATTAATTTGATTTTTGGCCAACATACTTGTTTGCTAACTTTTTTAGAAGCTAAATACCAATCGATAAAGGCTAAGAAGAAACCTGAGAATACCGCAATGGCTAGCATGCGAACATCGTAGATTGCTTGCACAGCTACTAACAAAGCCAAACCATACGCGTATTTTTTTTGTTTGGTTTCAACTAATCTTAAAAAAGTAATTACACTTAAAGGTGCAATAGCGTAACTAACAGCAATAGTCATTTGGCCACCAGCAATAGTCGTAAGTGCGAAAGTATTAAAAGTAAAAATAATAGCCCCAATGACACTACCAATAATGCGTTTAGTAAAATATTTTCCTAGCTGCCATCCGCTTATTAAGGAGAAAACAATAAACGGTATGAACCAAAAAATTCTGGCAGTGACAGATGTCGAGATACTAAAGTACTCTTGTAGTAATCCATAAATATAATGAATACCATAATGAGCAGTACTATTAGATAAAGGTGAGCCTAAAGCACGAGCGGCATCCCATATTAATAAATTGTTGAAATATTCACGGGCCCGACTAGGCAAAATGTGCCACCAGTCTCCATTGCTTAAGAAACCTGGCTGGAACCAAGGCCAAAATACTAAAAAAGCTATAAATAAAACAAAAAGAATAGCCAGGATTTTTGTATTGTTATGTTTTTTCATCACATTTATTATAGCTCTAAACAGCCTTTTTCTTTAATCTAATTGCGACGACGACTAGCAAGATCATTGTTATTAAAGACACAAAACTAGCAGTCAATAACTTCCAAGCTGGCTGATAGTAAATCACAAACTCGCCATTTAAGTTTGCTGGCACCGCAAAACTGGTCAGACCAAAACCACTCTCAAAACTATCCCTAATTATAGTCTGGCTAGAAATATGCTTGAGGGCCCAGTTCTTGTCATACGAAGAATTTAGAGTTATCAAGGTTCCTTCGCTGTTGCCACTGATTAAGAAATATTTCTCTGTCTCTTTTTGTATATCTTTCAACTGAATTTCTACATCCGATAATTTCGGCCGATCTTTTGGCTCTAAGATTATAGAGTCTAAAATTCCTGCTTTTGAACTAATTTGTACAAATTTAATATTATTGTATGTAGTTTTATCAGTATGTTTTTTAAGATCATTTTTTATTTTAAATATCAATTTCTCATATTCAACTTCACCACTGTTAAATACCAAATATTGATTAACACCATTATTCGATGGTTTTATATTATACTCTTGGCCATATCGAGGATCAAAAGTTATTTCTATTATTGAATTTTCACCTTTAGTTTCAGAATTTACTATTAAAACAAAATCCCCTTGCGAGCGTTCTTCATCGATATTGTATCTCAGACATGGTGCCGTTCCCAAACTATTAAAAGTTGTAATGTATTCTTCTTTTAAATTAAATGCCGCGTATTGATCTATTGGAGCTGATGCACAATTTTGCCATAGTGATGACCCAGAATTTACTGCCGGTACGATTGAATCAGTTTGAGAAATATTTTCTAAGTTTAGTTTCAATTCATTTATCCCTTCATTTAAAAACACTTCCGTTTGCCAATAACTTCTATCATCTTCTGTTTTTAGTTCCCATTTTGTATCCTGACCATTAATACTATAATTCGTCGAATTAATATTTGTTGGTATAGACACTATATAATTATTATTTTCAGCAACTAGTATATTCCAACTTAACTCACCTTCGGCTAACTTTTCATAGTTAGTAGAAGGATTTAGATAAATACGCTGGGCTACATTAAAGGCGTTCTTATAAACTTCATTATCTAAACCTAAGGAGGTGTGTTGATTTGTAATTACTGTCTTGGTTGAACCATTATGAATTGGAGCTTCACTTAGATAGAAATATGAGTTTTTATTATCTGTCAGTATTAGTTCTTGAGAATCATAAATATAACCTGGCAATTGATCTTTTAGAACAAAGAAATAAGTATCTTTCCCGTAGATATCTGTTACAACATCTGGCTCTTTAAAATAATTTGTTTCTTTCAGCTCTTCAACAAACACTAACTGTGTTTTCTTGCTGTAGCGATAGATATCGTTTTTTATATCTCCCGGTATCGCGACTATCTTTATGCCATTTGTCTTTAGCAAATAAGGGAAAAAAGGATTCAGATGAAGATCTTCAATATCGTTCTCTATAAAGGGCAGTGATGACCACTGAGTATATTTCATAGTGTTGGCATCTAAGGTTGGGTGCATTTGAGTTAAATATGGAAAACGATAAATGCGAGGTAGCCACAGCACTCGATACCATTCTTTACTATCTTCTCTATTTTTTATATATTCAGAGACCTCTGTTGGAAGTTCGTTTTTAATTAATGTACCCTTTGCTTGCTGCGTCATGAGTGGAGAAGATGTGTAAACAAACCACACTGTCAAAATAATCCAAAAAGTAATTGGCACTGCTTTTGATTTTTTAAACTTCTTGGTTAACATAGAGAATAAGTTCTTCACACCAAGAGCGAATAAAATACTGTACGAAAAAGCAATTAGGGTAAAGAATTTAGAAGGATCTCTAAATAATTTAAAACCAGGGACATGATCAAACGCCCACAAATAATATTCACCAAAAGGTTCATTACTGCCTTTTGCTAAAAATATTCCAACCAAAGCTAGAATGAACAAACCGTAGACAATTTTTCTATTTTTCTTCTCAAACAATACTCCAATAATGACAAATAGAGGTAAAAAGATATTCATTATCTCAGGATTATACTGAGCCCCCTCAGACCAGCCCGGCCACCAAGTGTGATGCAGCAGTGCCGCATGAGCGACATTCGAATAGCTTAGAGCAGAAACCCAACCAACATTGTCGTATCCTTGTAATACTATTACTGAACCAGTGCTAACTCCAAATAAACCATATAACCAAAAAGCATTAGCTAACAGCATGAACAAGATAAGAAGAAAAGCTTGAAGAATGAATCTTAAAAAAAAATTTTTACTTTTTTTAATAGAGGATAGATTAGCTAAAAACCATACCAAACAGATAATTAATGTGAAAGCAAAATAACGCGGATCATAAATAATCTGCACTGTAGAAAGAATAATAAGCAGAAACAAATAATACAATTTAAGTTCTTTTAACCATTTGTTAAAGAACAGTATTGCCCAAGGAATTAATCCAAAAGATACTCCACCTAAAAGTTGACCACCAATAACTAAAACCATGAAATAACTGTTGAATAGATAAATTAAACTAGCAAGAAAAGATGTTCTTCTCGAATAGCCCAAAGTGCGAACCAAGTACCACATTCCCCAAAAACCAATAATAACCGCAGTTGCATAATAAAATATCACGCTTGAAAAAGCGAAGTCTAACCCCGTCAAAATATAGATAAAACCAAAGATTGAACCTATTGGTGAGCCGTGCAAAGATAATCCTAAATATGAACCAATGCCATAGGCACTCTCAAATAATCTTGGCCAAAATGCAAACTCACCTATTAATTTTGAATTTAAAAAATACCAGTCACCATAAGCAATGACGCCTGGACAAAACCATCTATAGAATGCCACCGAAGCCAAAAACAGATAAAACAAGAAATATAAAAAACCCGGCCTCTCTTTTTTTAATTTTAAAAATTTTTGCCCCAACTTCATTAAGTGAAAAATCTTTTATTCATTTTCTCTACGGATGCATCAATAGAATATTTCTCTGCCTGTTTTCTCATTGCATTTTTCATTCTCTCAAAAACCTTCGAATCCTTCTTCCACAGCTCGTAAACTTTGGTTAATGTTTTAGCCACACTACTGCTGGTTAGCTCTTCAAAGAAATATCCTGTTTTGCCTTCAGTCACCATTAAGGTTGGGCCCTCAGATTTCGAGGCCAAAACAGGGGCTCCAGTGGCCATTGCTTCTACCACTACTAATCCGAACGGTTCTTGGCGAGATGGTAGAAAGAATAAGTTGCAGGCCTGAAAGAATGGTACCGGCTGTGTTGAGTAACCAATGTTTTTCACTTGATTGGGGTAAATTTCTGCTATCTCACTAATATATTTCTCCATTGACCCTGACCCAATAAAATTAAATAGAACATCTTTGGCGCCAGTCTTTTCTATAAATTTAGTGATAGCTTTTGCAGCAATATCTGGAGCTTTCTGCATTTCGTAGCGACCAGCAAACAAAAAAGTTAATGTATCTTTTTTTCGTAATTCAGATTTAGCTACAAACTTGTTAACGTCTACTCCGCTGGGAATAAAGTGTGCGTTTGGTAAATTCCATTTTTTTAATATTTTATATTCACCAGGATTCAGAGCCATAAAACCATCGAATTTTGGCATAGTAAAAAAGCGAGAGTATAAAGCCACATAAAGATTGTGAGACTTGTTCTCATAAAATAATGGCGCATGAATACCGGCCACAATTTTAGTGCCATACTTTCTCTTCAATCTTTTCATCATGCTGTCTTGCCCAAAAAAGCCAAAAATAAAATGTACGGCATCAGCTTCTTTTACGGCTTCCTCAATAATTTTTCGTCCTTCCTCATTAGGCACACGGGCAATTCCACCCCAAACTTTTTTCGTTTTAATAATTTGATAATCAATTCCATTAAGCCGTTTTTTAACTTCACTTTTTGGTAAATCGTTACCACCAAAATCACCTGTAATTAAACGAACCTGATGTTGGTAAGTATTTTTAAATCTATTTAAAACATCTATATGCCATCGTTCGCATCCTCCACCATGCATCAGATGAACCGGACTATAAAATAAAATCTTCATTATTTTTTGTTTAATAACTTTTTCCAAACTGTTTCGTACTGCTTCATTATAACTCGCCAATCGTATACTTGTTTTACTCGCGCCACTGCGGCTTTACCCATATCTGCTTGCACCGACTTATTGCCTAATATTTCATCTAAATATTTAGCTAAGGTGTCGACATCGTCGATGTCGAAAATTTTACCCACATCTTTGGTCACAATGTCAGGAATACCTCCTGTTTTGGTGGCTAAAACAGGCAAACCAGCAGCCATAGCCTCTAGGAATGTTTGGCCAAAAGGTTCATTTCTGGTTGGCGATACGAATATTCCAGCTTCGGCGTAATACTTTGACACCTGCTTGTTATCGATAAATCCCCAAAAACGAACTTTTTTAGCGATTCCTAACTCTTCGGCCAATTGTTTTAGATTATCTTCTTCAGGGCCATTACCGACAATCCATATTCTAGATTGAGGATGATATTTGGAAATCTTAGCAAAAGCCTTTAGCAGAACATCAATGCCTTTACGCTTAATTAAATAGCAAAGAGCTAAAATTATCTCCGGATTATGCTTAATACTTGAAGTATTTAAATATTTAGAAACATCAATTCCAGCTGGCACCATTGTCACTTTATCTTTTGGTAATTCTTGCTGATAATATTTTTGTGCTTCAGTTGTGACAGCAAACAGATGATCAACTCTCTTCAAGGTTTTCTTGTACAGTCTATTGGCAAAGCCACTAACAATTTTTAATCCGCTATCTACAATTTTTAATTTCCAGTCGTCTTTGGTTCCCAACGCAGTGGCTAAGTCAGCTTCGTCGTCTGGCGGTTTCATAGCTGGCCCCATAGTAAAAGGCTGCGATAATTTTTTGATAGCCAACAGGTTTGGCGAATTTGGGCTAATTGGCGCAAAATGATGCACAATATCTATTGGATGACCTTTAGCAGCTTGCTCCTGCAAAATTTTAGTAGACATTATTTGGACTCGTTTATAAAAACGCAGTTTGTTGCCAAACTCTTTAAAAGCGTTTTCACTTCGGGAAGTGCCAAATATAGGATATAAATTTATATCCTTATTTAGTTTGTTTTTTAAATCAGCCACTCCGCACACTGCCCATACTTCATGCCCTTCTTTGGCTAAAGCTTCCATTGCATAATAAGGCCACGACGGCTCGGAACCGCGCTTATCTGAAACATAGTAATGAGCTGGGGAAAATAGTATGCGCATATACCTATATATAGTGGCAGAACTTGCCAAAATGTCCAAGAGTCGGTATGTTGGTTGCTGTAATAGAAAAACACCATGCAAAATAAAAAATCAGGTAAAAAGGCAGATCAATACTATCAAACAGAATCTGTAGGTGAAGGAATATCCTACTACAAGATGGTTGGGGAGGTTTATCATTCTCGCAGATTAAAGACCAAAATTCATAATCTTTATTTACGGGCTCTAAATAAATTAAAAAATCAAAATAAACGCCAAGCAAAAGTGCTAGATATTGGCTGTGATATTGGTACAGATTTATTCATGTTACCTAAAGTTTCCAACATTTCGGTAGAAAAAACTGGAACGGATATTTCAAAAGGAGCAATTGCCCAAGCTCGTTTTTTTGCTCATAAAAGAAAAGAAAATAACACCAAATTTAGAGTTGTTGATGCCAATCAAGGCCAACCTTTCGATAATAATTCATTTGATGTTGTTATTTCCTCTGAATTAATTGAACATGTTGAAGACCCTGTCGCTTGGCTAAACGAGGTTTATCGCATTTTAAAACCTGGCGGTCATGCTATTGTTTCGACTCCTAATGAAAAATCCTTCCAAAAATTTGTCCTGCACAAGTTGCTGCCAAAAAAAGCTGAGAGTAATATGCAAAATTCACGCAACACTGGTTTTGCTCGACATGGTGGCAAAGGAGAAAATTTTGATTTTGTCGATTGGGATAAAGAAGCCCATATTTCAGTTTACGGTGCTGTGCAGTGGAAACGCATTGTCAAACAAACAAATTTTGAAATTGAAAAATTTACTGGCTCAAGTTTTTATGGAGGACTACCTTTGTTCGAAAAATCCCCATTTGTTATTGGGTCAATGATTCTACTAGATTCGCTTATCGATAAACTACCTCTTCATCCGCATTTCCAGACCTGTATAATAATGGATTTGGAAAAGAGTACTAAATAGGTTTCTTGGCGATTACTCGAAGGCCATCGCCCCATAAAAGTTTTTTGCCAAAATAATAGTTAAAAGGAGCGTTGATGCCGGCTTCTAAAATATCTATAAAACTAATTTTAGGATCACGATAGCCACTCTCTTTGGCTGGCTCATCTGATTTATTCATCTTCATATTTTCGTGTGCTACGGGCTGCACTAAATAATGCTTTTGTGCACGCTCCCACATATTCGATAAACGCAAAAACTTCACCGCCAGTACTAATAAACCGTACGCTTTGCTGCGAACGAATCCTTCGCGAGAAAATAAATTAAAATGCGATGTTTCGACAACAACTTCAGAAAAACCAATTTCTTTCAGTACGCGCACCAAAGTCTCCTTGCGAAATAGGTGAATATGAAAAGGCATGTCAAAACCAACCCAGCGATCTTGTGAAATTTTGCGGTAAATTGAATCGAAGTTTGGGGTATCTATAATCATCTGGCCACCAGGCTTTAGCCATTCAAACATTTGTGAAATTGTTTTTTTAGGATTCGGCAGATGTTCAATTAAATCAAAAGCGGTAATGACATCTACAGATTTAGCTTTTATTTTTTGCTTCTCAACTGGCCCAACCAAAACATCGATGTCAAAATTCTTTTTTACATAGATAGCCGCGTCGCTAGATATTTCAATTCCGCGCACCTTATGACCGGCTCGCTTAGCAAAATTGAGCAAGTATCCTTTTGAACAACCAATATCGATGATTGTACTTTTTGGCTTCAGATAAGATTTAATTTCGTTATAAAAACCAAGCGCTTGTTTGGCAAACACCTCATTGTAAAAATCACCATCGTAATGATAATCTTGAGCATAATATTTGACCAGTTCTTTCGTAGTCGGCCGCGGATCCATAAAAACATGCCCACAAACGAAACATTCGCCAATTTGAAAAGTCTCACCCTGTTGTGACTTCTTCAATTCAAACAAGACTTTATTCTTTTTTTGACCGCAAATAAAACACTTAACTCTTTGCATTAATTTAACAGTTTAAATTCTTCAGTTGGCGTGCGGCCTAACTCAATTCCGTTTACTACATCAAACTCTCTTTTGGCCACAACTTCCCAGTCGAATCGTTCCACAAACAAAGCTCCCTCATGCTGCAGTTCTATCGCCGTCTGTTTATTCATCTGCATTAGCTTAATTGCCTCTCGTGCGGCTGCTTGATAATCGTTTGGCTTTACAAAAACAACTGAGCGAGACTCTCGAATGCTTTCTTTATAAACCGGAATGTCGTAGCAAAGAGGTAACACTTCACAGGCTAACGCTTCTTGCGGCACTATTCCCCATCCTTCTAGGGTTGATAGAAACCAAACAGTTCGCGACTGCTTAATAAATTTGTACTTCTCTTCCTCAGAAACCACGCCCATAAATTCCCAATGATCTTCCACATTTAGCTCTTTAAGCTGCACCACCAAATCGCGTTTAATTTCGGGCGGAGTAATGCCGACTGAAACAAATTTGAAATCAGGATATTTTTTAGTCACTATTGGCAGCATTTTCACATAATCAAAAATTCCTTTACTCTCTGTATGGCGACCAATAAAGATAGCGTCATATTTTTTCACACTGACTTTAATTTTTTTAAGCAAGGATACATCAAGACCGGTATAGTTAATAACCATTGGCCCCTTCATTCCAAAATTAATTAAGCCCGAAGCTAAATCGTCTGAAATTGTATAAGAGCGATCAATATGATTATGCAACCAATTATTTAGCGTTCTGGTAATCCATTTTGGGTCGGTGTTCTCATTACAAAAGACAACTCTCTTTTTGGCAAACCACTTTAGCGGCCCAGCGCCAAATGAAGTTACAATAATTTCTGAGAAAGGAACATAAACTAAATCGTAGTAACGACGCAGTTTGAATCCTATATAAAAGATCTTCCACATTGAAACAAGCCATTCAATTACTCGCTCAACATTATAAAAAGTTTTTTCAAAGCGCTTCAGCCAGCGGGGAATTTGATAGTTGAAAATTACTAGATGGTCGCTTTCCTCGCCTCTCATAATAGAAGGATTAGCATCGACCACCATTAACACTCCATCTTCTTGGGTAAAGCGTTTTAAAATTTCGTGGCAGCGGCGAAAACCTCCGGCGGCAATCTCTTTTTCACCCGGATTCCAAAGGGTTGCTAAAATTCTTCTGAATGGTCTTTTGGTGAAAATTATCTCCCCGCGTTTGAATCCTTTAGAAAAAACCTCGTTCCAGCTATTGCCCTGTTTTAATTTGTTTATTCCCGCCTGATATTTCTGAGGATTCTTCAATGCCTTAATTAGCGCTTGTACAATATCTTGGTCTTTGTTAATAACTTCGCCAGCATTATTTTTAGCCACTTCTTGAGCAATCTCAGGAACATCTGAAACAACCGGAATTACATTAGAAGCCAGATATTCACGAACCTTCATTGGATCACAATACTTTGTGTATGAATCACGATTATTATATAGGGCAATTCCGACATCACATTTTGCCACCTCCGCAATTGCTTCATCGTGTGGTAGTTGTCCTAGAAACTTTATGCTGTTAGATAATTTATTCTTTCGAACAATTTGTTGCAGTTTTTTCTCATCACTTCCGCTGCCAATAATTTTCAATTCAACATTTTCAATTTCACCTTGAACTTTCTGCCAAGCGTTAATAACATCTTGAATTCCTTTCTCTAACGAAAGTGTACCGACATAAACTGCTGATGGTTTTTTAGAATTTTTCTGTGCGCTTGGTAAATCTTCCACTACCCCGTTTGGCGTATGCACCATGCGTTCCCGTGCCGCTCCGCCCGTTTTTACTCTTTGTTCAATAGCGCGCTTACTAACAGAGAAAGTCCAATCAGCATAACGAGCGGCCCAATCATCTAAAAATCGATAAATACCGTTTAGTACCAAGCTATCAAATCTTTTTGGAGAGTAGTCAACTGAATAGAAAACCCAATTTCGAATCTTTCTTTTTGGTAAAGCTAGTGAGCCCGCTAAGAAGTTTAGAGGATTAGCGCCAATATATAAGTCAATTACTCCAGTCTGTTTAAGAGTGTTTTTTACAACACTTCTGGTGAAGGATACATCCTTAATGAATTGGCGCACATTAGTTCTACTCTCTCTGTGTTTTTGATGATCAACCAACACTCCTTTTTTATAAATAAAGACTTCTCTATTTCTGTTTAATCCTATATCTAGCGGATGTTTAATTATGACAAAGTATGACACTTTCTTTTCTTTAATAAAATCGACTAAAGCGTCAGGTGGACCATAGAGTTGCGTAGCGTGGGTAGCCAGCACAACAACAGAAGCTCTTTTCTTACCTTTTTCAAAGGCTTGATTTATTTGATTTATTTGTTGTTGCCAATCTTTATTCATTTTTGTGCTTTAACTATTATATGATTAAAACCAGCGCCGCGGTCGTACTCACGCTGCACCCAAGCAATCATTGTGTCATGTGTTAATTTGTCGAGTTTAAATATTTTCAAGAAATAGTAAGTAAACACGGCGAAGGCATCAAAAAATCTACCTTTTATATAAATTTTGATATCTGAAAAACCAGCGTCAGATAAATATTTATATATTTGTTGCTCACGGTAATGTCGATGACCAATTAACCAGTAAGCCGGATCAAACAAATTTGATAACCAGTTGTAACGCGGTGTAGTTAAAATTAAGATACCTTGTGGCTTTAACACGCGATGAATCTCTTCAATCATGTCAAACTCTGTATCTTCAGGCACATGCTCAATAACCTCTAGCAGGGCAACTTTTGAAAAACTGTTGGCTCGAAAATCTGATTTTTTTGTCGCATCAGCTACCTGGTACTCAACATTCTCATATTTATTGGTTTTCTGATTATGTTGAATATAGGTTTCGTCTAAATCTGTAGCAACAATTTTTCTTACTTTGTCGTGTAAAAGATTCTCTAACCAGCTGCCTTTACATCCTAAATCTAAAATTACATCAGACTCTTGAGCATCAAGCAATTCATAAGCCTCTTTTGTTCGGCCGACCAATTTAAAAGTATCTGCCTCATTATGAGGATTAGCTAAAAGACCAGTATACTTTTTTCGCTCACTCATCTTAACTAGTCTGCTTCCAGTTTTTTCTAGTCTCAATTTCGGCGCCCCAAATTTTGGCTTTAATAAATTCAGTACCATAAACCCAAAGGGTCACCCAACAAGCAATAGGGTGAATAAACCAAGAGCTGTCGGGTTTTTTAATAAATCCTTTAATAGACTGCAAAATTGTTGGCACAGTCAGTACGGTGTAAATAACGAACATAGCTAGACCAAATTTATTGGTATCGCTCCAAGGATAAGTGCGCAGGCCAGATTTTTGATAGAAAAGATAATCTTTAACCATGCGGCGGCGTTTACGAATAAAAGTACTCATGGTGCCTGAAAAAACATGAACTAAACCGACTTTCACCTTGGCAAACTTTAGAGGTTTCTTCTCAACCGCTAAAGCAATAAGGTCGATATCAAATAGATAATCACCAAGCTTGTGGTCGCTAAAGAAAGATTTTCTAATCATGAAGCCGTTAGCACCAATAGTTGGTACGCGTTTTGGCAATAAGGTCAATTTCAACCAATCTCCTTTATCTTCGAAAGGAACTTTGAGCATTGTCCAGCGACCCGACAGATGTGAGTAGCGGTCGTAGTTGCCCGTAAAGTAAACCATTGGGTCGCCCATTCCTAAAAGTGCTGTGTAGCGCGTTAGATATCCGTCAGTCGATCGGTAATCGAAATGCAAAGGCTCTGAACCTAAAACTTCCGCATCAGAAAAAGGTTCGATCATTCGCTTCATCCAAGTAGTATCTGGAATAAAGTTATCTGAATCTAAAAGAAGGATTATCTCGTTCTTCGCCTTCTTCACACCAACCGCTTTACCAGCTTCAGCCGTCTTCAATTTATTGTGATAAACCTTGGCGCCATACTTCTGGGCAACTTCTTTGGTGTTATCATCTGAGCCACCATCAGCAATAATAATTTCAATATTTTCTTTAGGATAATCTTGGGCTGCCACGAAAGATAAACACTTATCTAAAATTTCGCCCGCGTTCAAAGTTGGAATAACAATGCTAATAGTAGGATATTTTTTAGCCATAAAACATATATTTTTTATCTGTTAAAACCATAACAAAAAGGGACTCTAAATACCAGCAAAAAAGCTTTTTAGGACTGTTTTTTAAATAAACTCAATAAATTAACAACACCAAATAATATTATTTCAGCTAAAGCAAAAATTAACCTTGAATAAAGACTAATGGTAGTCGAGAAAACTGTATTAATTCCCATATTATTTAGCAGCAGTATCATAACGCCCTCTCGTGCCCCCATTCCAGATGGTGCAATAAAGCTTAAATATCCTATTAACCAGGAGAAAGCAAAAATATAAGTAGCAGACAGATATGAATTGGAGAAGCCGAATCCTTTAATCATCAACCAAAAACTTAAGCCCCAAAAACTCCAAATTAGGATATAGGTCAAAAATAACAGCAAAAACTTACCTAGGCTCACAGCTGGAATTTTATTCATTTTAAGCTTAGGAATTACTGCATCTGATATTTTCTTCAAATATTTATCAGATACCAAAAAGAGAACAAAGATTATAATAACTGCTGTTCCCAATCTTAACGCAAGGCTGTAATTTACTTGACTAACAACAACAAAGATAAATGAAACAGAAACCATTGTCATCATTTCAAATATAATAGAAGCGATAATTCTGTTCGATGATATCCCGAGTTTTTTAAATTCTTTGTAACGAACTAGAAAAGCCCAGACATTCCCCGGCGTATATCTCACTAAACTACTTTTAAGATATTTCTTTGCAAAAAGACAGTAGCTAATCTTCTTTTCAGGTAAAACTAAATATATATAATTAGCAAAAACATAAATGACATATCCTACCATCATGGCAATTAGACTGAGAGCAAAACTTGGCCATTGAAGATAATACCGATTATTAATTATTTCAGAAGAAAATTTATATAAAAAATAGACAACAAAAAAAGCGAACAATAAATAAATGAGTTTAGAGAGTAGTTGTTTAATTTTTTTCTTCATAAATGGTTTTTGAGATCAAGAATGTCCAAGTCAAAATAAGAATTAACCAACCAAGAATAAACCACATTCTTAACGGATAATTCATATTATCAATATCGGCTCCTGTCAGGGTAGCTGTAGCAAAATAATTGCCTGCAATTTTATCTCCTCTTGTTTGCCAATCTAAGTTGTAAGAGATATATCTTTTAGAAAATCCTTCGACAACCTCTGTATTGATATCTTTTAGCTCATCAATGTTATTAATCACTTTCATATCAGCTAGAACTTCCATGATTTGAGTTTGAGTATTTTGATATACATCTTTTGGTACCAACAGGGTTGCGTCAATAATATTTCCACCCATTTCTGCTACTATATTTTTTTCATAAATCAACCGATCAAACTGATTAGCAGAAATTTCAAATTTAGCATTTTGATACTGACTATACCAACTATGTGAATTCAGCTCACCAATTACTTCAGCTCCATTTTTTATCACTAGTGTACTATTATTACCAGGACTCTTGAGATATCTTATTAACAAAACTAGATCTTGGCTAGTATCTACACTATTTGTTTGATAACTAAATTTGCCTACTGCCGCTGTGCCAACAGGATTTTTGCCCAAAGAGAAAATTCCGTGTTCAGTAGTTGGAATGTGTAAATCACCAGATTTTACCCAACCACCCTTTAGTAAAAGATCTGGTTGTAATTTAATAATAGGATTTAATTCATATTTACCTACTAGCTGATTAAACACTAATTCTTGAATATCTTTCTCATCAAATACAACTCGACATTTTGGGCATTGCTTCAATATCTCAAGCGGTTTATTTTCTGCCTGATTTAGAAAAATATAGTTACGGCTAACATTAGAAAGGCTTAAAGTTTGTAAACTCCCCACTAATAAATCAACTCCTTCAACATTTTGCTGCTTTTGATATTTATAAATGCTAAATCCTTCAACCGAATTTTGACTACTGAAACATTTACTAGCGTCCAATATCTTTTGAGCTGCCACTAGAAACTCAGGATCAGTCATTTTATTGTCCAAAATCACTAACTCAACACCGGCAGTTTCTATCATGTTAGTTGCCAACTCCGAATTAGTCACAATTTGTCTACTCAAATAGTTGTGGAATCTCGCTGCTGGGCTAATTGCATTTTTGAATCCTCCAACATTATCGGTAGGCATATTAAAAACTGCATCATAAGGGATAAGGTAAGCATTCTCTGTCATCCAGCTATAAACTTGTACGGATGACTTATATAGAGGGCTCAAAAAAAGTACCGGCCGTTCTTGATAGCCGTTATCTTTTAGCCAGTCGTTAAGCTGAAAATACTCTGGTGGCGGCTCAACCACAGTCAAATTCTTATTTACATAACCAGAAAATATACTAGGATAAATAATAAACAGCATAGCGATTATTAAGCCAACCGCAGAAATCATTCTGACTAATTTGAAATTTTTCATTCTATAAAGTAAAGAAGTGATACCTAGTGAATAGGCTAAAACAACTAACACGATAAACCTGTGAGCGGATCGTCCAAAATCGAAGAAAGGCACATAGTTATACAAAAAACTATTAATTTGTCCGAAAGGATTATTCAAACCAACTGCTAAAATCAAACCAGCCAAAAAAATTATCAAGATTGTTATCTTGCCTCTTAACTTGCCAAATATTAACCCCAACATTGCTAGCAGCGGTATAATCCATAATAATAAGTTGCCTGTGCCAGCGAATTGAGAGCCGTGTGTCACGGTGATAACATCAATAAATTTGTTTGGTAAAGGATAACTACTTGTGGTCGTTTGCAACACACCCATTTTTGAAAATATAGTCGGCAGTAAATGATTGGCATTAATTAAAAAGATTAATAGAAATGTGTAGGCCGAAAATTTTAATGTATAATTTCTCCCAGTAAAATCTTTACTCTTTTGAGCATTAATCAAATCATACAAAACTAAAGCTAGACCTGAATATAGGGTAATTATCATCATGCCAATAGCTACTGTACTAACCAACCAAGTGAGAAAGATAAAGATTAAATATCTATAGGAAAAGATCTTTTTTGATTTTTTAAAGAGAATTGATGCTAGGCTTCCAACCCAAAGTAACCACAAGCCATGATTTATGCCATAAATCATTCCCAAGGCATTTACACTTTCAACCTTGTAAGGATTCAGAACGAAAATTAAAAAAGCAACAAAGCTAAAAAAAGCTCGGTGTTTTTTCACTCCAAAATGAGGCAGCAAATAGTATATTCCGAAGTACTGTAGAGGGAAAGTAAAGATATACACCATCAAAAGACCACTGGTACTAAATAGCGAACTAAAAATAGCGTAGATAAAAATTAAAGGCGCCATAAATGGCAGACTGTAAGCATAGAACTCTGGCATGCCTGGAGCAATATAGTAAGGAGTGGTAGCAAATCCATATGAGCCAGAATTACTCCAGGCAGAGAAGTAGGGCTTTAACCAATCCCAATAATTTACGCTTGTTTTTAGTTCACCTCCGAATAGAATGCCTTCCCTAAAGAGAAATCCTCTAAAAATAAAAGAACCAACAGCTAAGGCCGCGACAAAATACCAAAACAATTCCCTCCTATTTTTTCTCACAATTTATTTTACTTCCTTAATATTATAGGATTTATCATTGTTTTGGGAAATTATTAAATCTCCCAACAAACCGATAGAAAGTGTTTGAATGCCAAAGATTATTAGCAATATTCCCAATAATAGTAATGGTCTAGTACCAATAGTTTCTCCCATAAACCATAATATTGTTAGGTGCAGTGAAATTAAGACTCCAATAATAATATTAATTAGCCCAATAGGACCAAAAAAGTGAAGCGGTTTTTTGCTGAATTTAGTTATTAAAAGTATTGTGGCAAAATCAAACAGACTTTTTAGTAATCTTTCTGCACCATATTTGCTTACTCCATATTTACGAGCTTTATGCTTGACAACCTTCTCTCCAACTTTAAAACCTTTTGAAGCAGCTATAGCCGGAATAAATCTATGAAGATCTCCATATATGTGTAAAGATTGGGCGACCTCTGTGCGCATTAATTTCAACCCACAGTTCATATCGTGAATATTTACACCTGTGAAAAACTTTGTGGCACCATTGGCTATTCTTGATGCTACTAATTTCGATTTTTGGTCATAGCGCTTCTTCTTCCAGCCGACGACCAGATCGAATCCTTCTTCAATTTTTTGATACATCTTGTCTAGCTCCGCTGGGTCGTCTTGTAAATCGGCGTCCATTGTGGCCACAAATTCCGTTTCAATCTGGTCAAAAGCAGCTAGTAGTGCTAAGGCCTTACCATGATTTTGCATCATTCTAATAGCCACTACCTTAATTTTTTTTGATCGATTTTTTGTTTTTATCGATTTCATTACATTCCAAGTTGCATCTTTTGAACCATCGTCAACAAAAATTACCGTTATTTTTTGAAAATGTGTGACCCGTTTTTTTATTAGATTAAAAAGTTCTGTCAGGCTCTCTTCTTCATTTAAAGTAGGAATGACTATTGATAAGCTAGGTTCTTTTTTCATATTTTGTATTACAACAATATCAATAGTTCCTTTTAATAACAACTTATGAAGCTCTAAATGCTATTTTTGTTTTGAGTAAAGCTAATAGCTTTTTTGAATTCGCTGTATGTTTTATCCCAAGTTCTGGTCTTTGCTTTTTCCCAAGCAGCTCTTCTTAACTTGTCATACAACTTCTTATCTTTCCAAAGTTGCTCAATTGTAGCGGCCAAACTAGCAGGATTACTATTTTTAGAGTGTAGGCCTGTTTCTTGATGTTCATTACTATCTCGTACTCCCGCAATATTATAAGTTACACCAACCGTGCCTAAGGCATTGGCTTCAGGCACGGTCAGTCCCCATCCTTCTTTGATTGAAGTAATTAACACAATATGAGCCTGTTGCATTAACTCTTGTTTCTCTTTCAAACTGACAAAGCCCCAAAACTTAATATTCTTTTGAAGATGGTTTTTTGAAACAAGGTCGTGCAAATATTTTTCGTACTTATTTTGGCCAGAACCTAAAATCCATAATTTTGCTTGAGGATACCTTGAACGCAAATATTTCATTGTTATTATTGCGTGGTCAGGTCGTTTGAGAGGCACTAAGCGAGCGGCAAAGAGCAGGGTTAAATCTTTTTGTTTGGTAGATAGCGCTGGCAATTTAGCTAAAGGTTTTGTGTCACAAGCAAGCGGCATTGTAAAGATTTTTCCCTTATAGCCAAGATTTTTCATTTCTTGCGTAGTAGAATTTGAGATACTTAAAGCTACATTGTTTTTGTATTGGCGAATAAATATGGGCTCCAGCCAACCGTAAAGATAGCCTAAACCAAAAGGTAACATATATTTAGCAATCTCTCCGGCTACTTCATTGACATAAAAAATTACAGGGCATTTGGCCCAACGAGGAGCAAAGAATGGAATACCGTGGTACTGATCAATTATTAAATTGATCTCTTTTGCATGCTCGGCGTACCATTTGCGAGCAGCCCGCTGAACTGTCAACGGATTTCCCGCGCGATAAACTTTTATGCCACTAATAGTCTCACTAGCTTTAGCGCCAGCATAACTCATAGCAAACCATGACACAGAGTGTCCGTCTTTTATTAATCTCTTTGCTAGTTCAACAACTATATATTCAGCCCCGCCAGATTTAGGATTAGTCGGACAGCGCCAATTTAAAATAAGTAAATGCACGCAATTATACTAACAGTAATAACATTTTTGTAAACAAAAAAACCGGCTCGCAAGACGAACCGGTCGGATCAAATCATTGTCCGAGGTGGCTTAAAGTGCATAACACCAGCCGGACTTTCGGCAATGGTCGCGTCTGGATTGTACCAAACATGAGGATCTTGAAGTGAAAGCTCAATCAATCGACGGCGCTTATCCGGATCATCACAGAAGATAACGAAATATCCGCCGTGCCCCGCACCAGTAATGCGAATAAAGCGCACCCCAATAGCTTTAGCTTGATTGTAAAAAGCTTGAGCTTGCTTAGGAATAATGTTAGGATCCATTCGCAACTTCAGTTCCCAAGCAGCTCTGACAGTGCCCGAAAATTGCTCGAAGCTACAATCAGACAAGGCATAAGCTGCGGCTTTAGTAAGCTCAGCTGTTTCGATGACATCACCTTTCGCAGGTGTCATCACAGCCAGTCTTTCTGAAGCATCACTTTGACGCGGCATAATGCTGAACATCATTAGGTTCTGATCTACCCAAGAGAGAGCTTCTGACTTAAAATAAACCGCTTCATCAAACTGTGGCTCAGTCCAAGTCCAGCTCACACCAGCGGCTGTGTAGACCGCAGGCTGAATAGGCATTGCCACAATAGCACAGCCTGTTAAGTTAATGGCTAGACACCCTACAACATCTTGCACACCGTGAGAGCCTTCAAGAGAAAATCCGTTACTCGCTGGTCCAAGTTCCAAATAGCTTACAATACGCACTAAATCACGCGGTTGCAGAGGCACTCGGCCGTTGTGCTTCCAGTGCCAACAAGCCATCTGCAAAGCGGTCATCATAGCAGACGAACCACCAAGACCCATGCGAGCTGATACGCTGCCCTGTAAATCAACTTGCAGTTTGTCAAGCTTGTTGAAAATCATTGCCGCTCGAACATATGGGTGAGAGATATCTTCGACCCTTTCCACATGTTGTTCACCAGTAACCAAATCACCTGCATCATTTCTTACAGCTGCTTTTATGATATTGGTCTGGCCGCTAAACATGGGTAGGATTCGCACAACAGCATGCAAACCTACAGCCATTGACAATAGCCATCCTTCAGCTTCATGTCTCAAAATCCAGTCGGGTTTATCCATACTGGAAAAACTGGCTCTCATTGGTACTGCTGTTTCGATTCCAATGTAGCCTCTATTGGCTGGTCGAATTTCTATCGGCCTATTAGCAATCATTGTGGTCTCCTTCCTTAATTGCTCAGATTCGTGTCCCTAAAGGGACATTTGCACCATATCAGAACGAATCAACAATACAAGAGTATAAAAAAGAGCGAGGGGTTCGCTCTATTTTGGCAAGCTAGCCAAAATATAGCCAGCCACTGCAGCCAGATTAGGAAATACAGAACAACTCTCAAAGGATTCATCAAGATGATAAGGAGCTTGAATAAGCACTAAACCCCTATCTGGAATACCAGCATTCTGACCAGCTTCCAAATCAGAGGCTCTGTCTCCGACCATCCAAGCTGAAGAGAAATCGATTGGCAAACCTTTTGCTTCCTGTGTAGCTGCATGATTGAAAAACATACCAGGGTTAGGCTTGCGATCAGGATGATTTTCATGATACCAAGGATTATTTTTTCCACCTGCCATTCGTTCGTGCCTGTGTGAATATGGGCAAGATTGAATGCCATCAATACGACCGCCAAGCTTTCTTATCTCTGCCACCATATGTCGGTTAATATCATCAATTACCATAAGGGTTGGGATTTTTCCGTAAGCAACTCCCGGCTGATTGGTGACAATTAAGACTCTGAAATGCTTTGACAGCAACACGATAGCCTCTGCCGCACCAGGAATAAACTGAAAATCAGCAACAGAGCGCGGGGAATCAAATATCCTTCCTTCCGGTGGAGGATTGTCATAATCAGGCATCATGTTAATGACACCATCACGATCTAGAAAGACACAGGGTTTAATATCTGTTTTCATAAAATTACTGTACCACACAGATCAAAAATAACACTAAAATTGGTTTACTAAAGTGAATTAATACTATATCCTAAATTGTATGAAAGTATTAAAAAGGATTTTTTCAAATATGACCACGGCTGCCATGATCTTTAATAAAAGAAATATTTTAGATTTTCTCGAAATTAATAGTCAAGCAAAAATTTTAGACCTTGGTTGTGACAACGGCTCTTGGACTACAGTTTTGGGTCAACGAGTCGGCTCTAAACATTTATACGGCATTGATATTGTAAAATCTCGCTTGAGTGTGGCAAAAAAAGCTGGCGTTAAAACTAAGGTTGGTGACTTGAATAAAAAACTTCCATACAAAACCAACACTTTTGATGTGGTTCAAGGAAATCAAATTATTGAAC
>Ga0268279_1000473_pt1 | contig 25596 bp, 22 predicted proteins | sample saktaG_6_FD_190142 | JGI IMG/M metagenome (GOLD analysis project Ga0268279, IMG submission 190142) | Saline water microbial communities from Sakinaw Lake, British Columbia, Canada - sak_2010_1_5_80m | ecosystem: Environmental > Aquatic > Non-marine Saline and Alkaline > Saline ...
CTATCGCCTGCTGATGTGTCGGTGAAGGTTACCGTCAGGGGAGTGAAGCCTGTGGTAACATCGGAGGTAAAGGAAGCAGTGGGAGCTGATACAGGAACTGTGGCAGTTACTGAGGCAGACGTTTTATCATCGCCACCAGGGCCGCTGACACGAAGAGAGACGACATACGTGCCGGGCTCGGTGAAGGTATGAACAGGGTTTTCCTCTAATGAAGTGGTACCATCACCAAATGTCCATTCTCGCTCAGTGATATCGCCTGCTGATGTGTCAGTGAAGGTTACCGTCAAAGGTGTAATGCCAATGGTAACATCAGATGTAAAAGAAGCAGTGGGAGCGGATATAGGGGCTGTGGCAGTAATAGAAGCAGAAGTATTATCATCGCCACCGGGGCCGCTGACATGAAGAGAGACAAGATACGTGCCGGGCTCAGTGAAGGTATGAACAGGGTTTTCCTCTAACGAAGAAGTACCATCACCAAATGTCCAGTCACGTTCAGTTATATCACCTGCTGATGTGTCAGTGAAGGTTACGGTCAGAGGTGTAATGCCGGTGGTAACATCAGAAGTGAAGGAAGCAGTGGGAGCAAATACGGGGGCTGTAGCAGTAACTGACGCAGAAGTATTATCATCGCCACCAGGACCGCTAACATGAAGAGAGACAACATACGTGCCGGGATCAGTGAAAGTATGAACAGGGTTTTCCTCTAACGAAGAAGTATCATCACCAAATGTCCAGTCACGTTCAGTTATATCACCTGCTGATGTGTCGGTGAAGGTTACTGTCAAAGGTGTAATGCCAGAATTCACATCGGATGTAAAAGAAGCAGTGGGAGCTGATACAGGGGCAGTAGCAGTAACTGAGGCAGAAGTATTATCATCGCCACCGGGGCCACTGACACGAAGAGAGACAACATACGTGCCAGGATCAGTGAAGGTATGGACAGGATTTCGCTCTAAGGAAGTGGTACCATCACCAAATGTCCATTCTCGCTCAGTACTATCGCCTGCTGATGTGTCAGTGAAGGTTACGGTCAGAGGTGTAATGCCAGAATTCACATCGGATGTAAAAGAAGCGGTGGGAGCGGATACGGGGGCAGTAGCAGTAACCGAGGCAGAAGTATTATCATCGCCACCGGGGCCGCTGACACGAAGAGAGACAAGATACGTGCCAGGATCAGTGAAGGTATGAACAGGATTTTGCTCTAAGGAAGTGGTACCATCACCAAATGTCCAGTCACGCTCAGTTATATCACCTGCTGATGTGTCGGTAAAGGATACTGTCAAAGGTGTAATGCCAGAATTCACATCGGATGTAAAAGAAGCGGTGGGAGCAGATACAGGAACTGTGGCAGTAACCGAGGCAGAAGTATTATCATCGCCACCAGGGCCGCTGACACGAAGAGAGACAAGATACGTGCCAGGATCAGTGAAGGTATGGACCGGATTTTGCTCTAACGAAGAAGTACCATCACCAAATGTCCAGTCACGTTCAGTTATATCACCTGCTGATGTGTCGGTGAAGGTTACTGTCAAAGGTGTGAGGCCGGTAGAAACATCAGAAGTGAAGGAAGCAGTGGGAGCGGATACGGGGGCAGTAGCAGTAACCGAGGCAGAAGTATTATCATCGCCACCTGGACCGCTGACACGAAGAGAGACGACATACGTGCCGGGATCAGTGAAGGTATGAACAGGGTTTCGCTCTAACGAAGAGGTACCATCACCAAATGTCCATTCTCGCTCAGTACTATCGCCTGCTGATGTGTCGGTGAAGGTTACGGTCAGAGGTGTAATGCCAGAATTCACATCGGATGTAAAAGAAGCAGTGGGAGCGGATACGGGGGCTGTGGCAGTAACTGAGACAGAAGTATTATCATCGCCACCGGGGCCGCTGACACGAAGAGAGACGACATACGTGCCGGGATCAGTGAAGGTATGAACAGGGTTTTCCTCTAACGAAGAAGTACCATCACCAAATTTCCAGTCTCGCTCAGTGATATCGCCTGCTGATGTGTCGGTAAAGGATACTGTCAAAGGTGTAATGCCAGAATTCACATCGGATGTAAAAGAAGCGGTGGGAGCAGATACAGGAACTGTGGCAGTAACTGAGGCAGAAGCATTATCATCGCCACCGGGGCCGCTGACACGAAGAGAGACGACATACGTGCCGGGTTCAGTGAAGATATGAACAGGATTTTGCTCTAAGGAAGTGGTACCATCACCAAATGTCCATTCTCGCTCAGTACTATCACCTGCTGATGTGTCGGTGAAGGTTACGGTCAGAGGTGTAATGCCAGAATTCACATCGGATGTAAAAGAAGCGGTGGGAGCGAATACGGGGGCAGTAGCAGTAACTGAGGCAGAAGTATTATCATCACCACCTGGACCGCTGACACGAAGAGAGACGACATACGTGCCGGGATCAGTGAAGGTATGAACCGGATTTTGCTCTAACGAAGTGGTACCATCACCAAATGTCCATTCTCGTTCAGTTATATCACCTGCTGATGTGTCGGTGAAGGTTACGGTCAGAGGTGTAATGCCAGAATTCACATCGGATGTAAAAGAAGCGGTGGGAGCTGATACGGGGGCAGTAGCAGTAACTGACGCAGAAGTATTATCATCGCCACCTGGACCGCTGACATGAAGAGAGACAAGATACGTGCCGGGCTCAGTGAAAGTATGGACGGAATTTTGCTCTAACGAAGTGGTACCATCACCAAATGTCCAGTCACGTTCAGTTATATCACCTGCTGATGTGTCGGTGAAGGTTACGGTCAGAGGTGTAATGCCAGTGGTAACATCAGATGTAAAAGAAGCAGTGGGAATTCCAGGAATTATTTCTTCCTTAACATCGATAAGTCCCTGACGTGTAATTTCATCACTTGTATCAGGGTTTAGTACTATCAAGTGAACATCATAGATACCCGGAATGCTATACTGGTGGACCGGATCTTTTGCCTGAGAACTCGTACCATCACCAAAAGACCAGCTCCGGGACGTAACAGATCCCTGTGAGAGATCAGAAAATTGAACCGTTAATGGTGCCATCCCCTCAGCGGGTTCAGCTGTAAACCAGGCAGTAAGTTCTGAAGAATTTTCTCCATTACTAGCAGAAGGTACCAATGTAAGATCGGATATTGATAAGACTGGGGAGGAGACCGTTTCTGATGCAATAATAGAGGAGGGGGTTAATTCATAAGGTGTCTCTGAATTATCCGGTTCTTTAGTATCAAAATTTTCAGGTAAATCAGATTTTTTTTCCCTGATATCATGAGTGAAATCCACATCTTCATTTATAACCGTAATAAGACCAGTTCTTTCGCTTTGTTCTTCACCAAATGGTCCATAGGCGGTTAAAATTACAGAATAGGTTCCAGATTCAGTATAGGTATGAACGGGATTATATCCTTCAGATGAGGTACCATCGCCAAATATCCACAAACGGGAGGACACATCATCTGTTGTCAGATCAGTAAACGCTACCTGAAGGGGTGCATTTCCTTTTATAGGATCTGCAGAAAACTGAACTTGTGGAGGTAACGATGCAGGAAGAACATGAATAAAACCAATCTTTGTCCTTGTGTCCTGACTCAATTCTGATGATGCCATAAGAGAAACTGAATAAAACCCAGGATCTGAATAAACATGCACAGGGTTTCGTTCTTCAGAAGTTTCAGTATCATCAAAGTCCCAATTCCATGTAGTGACAGGGCCGGTTGATATATCTGTAAACTGAACTACCAGTGGAGCTATACCTTGTGACGGGGATGCTTTGTAATCAGCAATAACGGAACCCACAGGAGATGCAGTAACAGGAGATACGAGAACGATCAATAGGAACAAAACACAAATACACAAGCTAGTTATTCTTTTTTTCATCCAGTCACCAGGGAATTACACATAATGAAGAAGAGATCAAAGAAGATCTCATATTATACCAACGGATTATATAGTGTATGAAATATCCTATCGCTTAATACTATCGATAGATTGCGTTTTTTGGTGCTTAATCTCCATTAGATATCTATGAAATCATAAAAGAGATGAGAGGTGTATCAGGGATGTTAAACCCATTGATAAAACCAACCAGATGACTGTCCAAGAATGGCAGATACTTATTTAGATAATCCAGTTTGACATTCATGCACCAATTAATGCATATAAAAGGCTCTTTATTCTAACCTTTTTAAAAAATCCGGAGTTCTCAGACACCCACCTGGTAACAAGATAAGACACAAAAAAATCATATGACTCGGGTTATCATAATAAAGATATACAATTGCATCTCTTAACCTGATATAGTAGTAATACAAAAGAATTATAGATCTATGCCTCCTCTGATGAGTGGGAACATGTCAGAAGAAAATGCAAAAAAAAGTTATATTGCGGGATTGAAAAAATTTAAAAATCGGGAATTTCAAAAATCCATAGCATTTTTTTCTCAGGCAATTACACAGGGTATGCCAGATGATGATATCTACCTGTATCGATCCATCTGTAGAACGCAGATTAATGATCTTACAGGTGCGTTATCAGATCTAGATCATTTAATTCAGTCATATCCGGACAGACCTGAGTTCCGGTTCAGGAAAGGATACGTCTTATATAAATTAGAACGTTTTTCAGATGCGATACATGAATTCTCTGCAATCCCAGACGATGAAAACCAGTTTCTCATACGGTGGCATTATTCCTGTATCTGCTTCTATAAAAATGGGCAATATGATAGTGCAATGCAGGCCAGTGAAAAAGCTTTGGAATATTTTAGCACCATCCCAAAGATCTGGTTTAACGCAGGAGTTGTCCTGTCTGCGATGCATCGTGAAGATCAGGCTCTCCTTGCTTTTCAGGTGGCTCACAAATTAGAACCTCAGTTGTCAGAAGCTGTGAGAACAATTATCGAATAATTCATTAAGAAACTGACTTCTATAATTTTTCTAATTCGGTAAACAGATACATGAAAAAGATTCATTGTCTATTACACGATGTCTTCAGTTCTGAATGATTCTGAATCTATCGTAATATACTTACATCTAGCTCTGTACAAAAGAGAAAAACCAGCTTCTCATCCCGTCTGATAATGGCATATCACAATTTTTTTTCAATCAGGATATCGGGAATTTAGAAAATGACAGGGATGTATGCCTTGGATATGGTGATCCTGCTACCATCCCGTTTCATATCTGGTGATTTTTGAAAGTCAAACTCAGCATTATCAATAACACTGTTGTGTATACCCACCTTTGAATATACTATTCACACATGAAAAAAAGGGGAAAAAGGTAAATGACCATAAAAAGTCGTAATAAAGAAGATTCTACATCCATCTGTAACTTTTTTTACCACTGTTTCATCTTACCAGGGTATTTTTCTTTTTCTTATGTATCAGGTGATGATGACTTCTCCTGTTGTCCCGTCAACAGTTGCCACAGATCCATCAGGAAGATCACACAGAGGTATTCCAATCCGGTCTACCATGGGAATTCCTCCCATGATAGCACCAACTGCGATGATGGTCTCAGATTCACTGTTAATAATTGCTGCAGGCGCATGACCTGACTGGGCAAGTGCATAGAGAATGTAACTACCAACCGTAGAGCCTTTCCCATATTCAAAGGCAAGTACAGTCCCGGTAATATCTCTTCCTTCAATAGGATGACCATGTTCAATGATAATGCCTGTTTCTGGATCTACCCCTGACAAAAACGAGATAGGATCTGGTCCGATAAGAAGTGGACCTTTACCATTTCCCGGTGATATTCCCCGCCCTTTTAACCTCATCTTCCGTACTTATATGTATGAATACTGTGATACTAATAAGATATGGATGAGCCTCTATCCACTCGTGTTCAACATGAGAACGAACTTACCTATCAGATACGAATGCATGAACTTGAGGCCCAAAACCTGGAACTCTCAATAAAATCAGAAGAACTTATAAAAGAGAACGCAGTTCTGATACGGGAAAATAATCAGTTAAAACGTATGCCACTTTTTGTTGCCGCAGTAGTAGATGTCTTTCCTACAGGAGAGATATATCTGAGGCAACAGGGAAATAACCAGGAATATCTTACCGTGGTTCCGGAAGATCTACAGGGAACTATTCAGGCAGGATCTAAAGTCGCAGTAAATAACTCCCTCTCAATCGTAAAATTAATGCCGACCACCTATGATACACGTGTCAGGGTTATGGAACTTGAAGAATGTCCAGAAATAACATTTGAACACATCGGTGGCCTTACCCATGAGATTGAAGAAGTCCGCGAGGCAGTTGAGTACCCCCTGACACGCCCTGAAGTCTTTACACGGGTCGGAGTAGATCCTCCAAAAGGGATTTTGCTGTACGGACCACCGGGGACAGGCAAAACACTTATCGCAAAAGCAATCGCCCATAATGCAAAAGCAACCTTTATCCGGATGAGTGGGAGTGAATTAGTCCATAAGTTCATTGGTGAAGGAGCTCAACTTGTGCGGGATCTCTTTGAACTTGCACGTGATAAAGCACCCTCCATTGTTTTTATTGATGAAATAGACGCTATCGGAATGACACGAACCAATGACGGAACATCAGGAAGTGCTGAAGTGCAACGTACGATGATGCAACTATTAGCCGAGATGGACGGATTTGATACTCGTGGAGAGATACGTATAATGGCAGCAACAAACCGGGTTGATATGCTGGATGCGGCTCTGTTGCGCCCTGGACGTTTTGATAGAATTATTGAAATCCCACTTCCGGACACTCTTGCAAGAAGAGAAATTCTTCGGATTCACACCAGAAAAATGACGCTGGCTTCTCCGATAGATTTTGATCTTCTGGTCACTAAGACTGAGGGTATGACCGGAGCGGAACTCCAGGCTATATGCAGAGAAGCGGGCATGATTGCAGTCAGAAAAGAAGCTCTTCAGATAGAACAGGAGAATTTTATTACAGCAATCTCAAAGATTCGTGACGATGTTACATCAGATGAGCGAATGTTTCTCTGATAGATTCTAAAACGTCCTTTTTTCATACTTATCACAATGAATATTGTACTGGTTGCCAAACCGGGTATTGATCTCTATGCTACACTTGCTGCATCAGAGACAGCCAGAAACGCGATCCGGTTTTATCAACCTGTTGATCTTTTGTATGGAGTCTTCATCAGGGTTCCTACCGTAGCAGGGGCTCTTGCTCTGACATCTGATATCAGATATTATACAAGACGATATGTTTATGAAATCCTGTATGGATTTTATCCCCCACTCTACTGTACTGCATCACTTGCAGAGGGAACATACATACTGCGAAATGTGAACTTAAAACCACCCTGGCCATACCGTCTCTTATATCGCCTTTCACCAGAGAATTCAATGGAAAAATGGCGGATTTTTGATACGAGTCACATAGTATCTCCCTGTTCATTTATTGATGGATCATTCCAGGCAGAAGTATGGTGTTCACAGGAAGAGTTTGATCTCGTTGATACCAGTATCTGATATTCTGATCCCACAATAACATCTGCAAGGACAAATACAATACCAGAGGGTAAAAACGAGAGCGAAAAACCCTAGCACGGCAGGTATACCAAAGATATAGTGCTGATGTTAATAAAAATGCTTGTGAGATAGGTCCATCTCACTAATTTTTTATTGACAGATGATGTAATATCTAAAAACGTTATCAGTTTCTATCGATTAACCGTACAAAACAGGGATGATACAGGAGTGATATAGACTCTGTATCAGGCGTACATTTCTCCTGCTGATGAAAATATCCTTTTGTCATTCCGGTTAAAATCACATATGATCTTATCCAGTGCCAGTAGAAAATCTGCTTGTGAAACAGATTCGTGATCCAACCTGATGGCAAACATACCTGCTTCTGTACAGATAGCCCGTATATCAGAACCATTCTTTCCGCCAGTTAATCGTGCAAGCTCATGCAGGTCAACATCTTCAGAGAGTCTCATCCCCTTTGTGTGGACTTCTAAAATCGCATATCTTCCATCTGTATCAGGAAGAGGTATCTCTATAATCCGGTCAAAGCGACCGGGTCTTAAAAGAGCAACATCAAGAATATCAATTCTGTTTGTTGCACCAATTATCTTGACATTACCACGGTTCTCAAACCCGTCAAGCACTGCCAGCAGTTGAATAAGTGTTCGCTGCACCTCCCGGTCTCCGGATGTCATCGTATCTGTACGTGAAGCTCCTACTGCATCAATCTCATCAATAAAAACAATAGATGGTGCATTATCCCGTGCCAGATCAAATAGTTCCCGAACAAGTCTTGCTCCTTCTCCGATATATTTCTGAACCAGTTCAGATGCAACAACATGAAGGAAACAGGCATTTGTCTCATGAGCAACCGCTTTTGCAAGGAGTGTCTTGCCTGTCCCTGGCGGCCCATGGAGTAAAACCCCGTTTGGAGGTGTAATGCCTATCCTGGCAAATATTTCCGGTTTTATCATAGGGAGTTCAACAGCCTCCCGAATCTCTACAATCTGTGGTTCAAGACCTCCGATGTCAGCATATGATTCTCCGGGAGATTCTACTACCTCCATTCCGTAGACCTGGGTATCATATGTACTTGGAAGAACTTCTACGATGGCAAGCGATTGTTGATTTAATGTACACCGGGATCCGGACTTTATATTTTCAGGGTTGATTGACTGCGATACCCGTACTAAGAATCTGGGGCCTGCGCTACTTCTGACAACTACCCGCTTATCATCTATTATATCGGTTATTGTCCCAATAATAAGCGGAGGAGTCTTTAAATTCTCTATCTCACCTTTCATTTTCCTGACTTCACGCTCATACCGGATCTTCTGGGTCTCAGTATACCGTTTATCAGCTTCCAGTTGACGGATCTGCTCTTTGAAATCCTGATTTTGCGATTCCATTGCACTGACCCGTTCAATCAGGTACCGACAGATGTCTTCAGGAGCCTTTGAATCATCTGTTTTACTATCCGACTCTACCATCGTGCTTGCTCAATTAGTTATATAGGATTATGTGACTATATGATGATTGCGAAAGTGTATGCAGTGTGAAATGTGTGGGTCCTCTTCCAAGGGACCGTTAAAAAAAGTACGAATCGAAGGAGCTGAGCTACTTGTTTGTCCACAGTGCGCTAAATATGGGGTTGAAGTACAGGGACAGAGAACGAGTGCTCCTCCCTCTCCCCCTTCATCACAACAGTATAATAGATCCCCGCCACAACAAACCCCCCACCGTGGCCGTGATGTTTTTGATATGATAGAAGGGGACATTGTTGACAACTACTCTGAGGTCATCAGAAAAGCAAGGATGGAGATGGGTCTTTCCCAAAAAGAACTTGCAATGCAGATGAAGGAGAAAGAACTTCTTATTAAGAAGATAGAAAAAGGCGATCTCATACCTGAAGACTCAGTCAGAAAAAAATTAGAGAAAACTCTTATGATATCACTCATTGAATCAGGTGGATTTGATTCAGGTGATCATCATCAGAACCGGATGGCTACTACCATGGGAGATGTTATCAAGATTAAGAAGGTTAAAAAGTAACATTTTTTTTCCGGGACTCTGGTGAACCATGGTATTTCTGCGTCTCCAACCGTGTCACAGTGTGTCATGGTGCCAGTACCCTGTTTTTTACCACAACATTTAACAAGTCAGAATAAAGACGCATAAGTATGCATCTCCTTTTGCTTGGACATGAATCCACTTCGGACATGGTGAGCAGAGCCGCTGCATACCGCTTTTTACCGGCGGTTCCAGGCAAAAGTACTCAAGAGAATGTTTTTTATCACTTTTTTATCCTGATAGGAATCAGTGTATTACTAAGCGTTGATTTCTTTTATTTTTATTTTTGGTTCTGAGCACTACTGGTGCACGGAATATAATGGAGGATTCTGTTATGAGAGGAAAAGATATCAGACTTGAGAGAATAATCAACCGAAATACCAAAAAAACCATAATTGTACCTATGGATCACGGGGTATCCAACGGCCCAATACCAGGCCTTATTGATATGACAGAGGCAGTGAATGCGGTTGCTGAAGGAGGAGCTAATGCAGTCCTCGGCCATATTGGCCTTGCTCTGCATGGACACCGACAGCGAGGCCATGATATCGGCCTGATTCTGCATCTGTCAGCATCAACTATGATTGGACCAGACCCGAACGAGAAAGTGCTTGTCAACACCGTGACAAATGCCCTGAAGATGGGAGCAGATGCAGTGTCCATGCATGTCAATATTGGTGCTGATTCAGAGGCTCGAATGCTCAAAGATCTCGGTAATGTATCAATTGAATGTATGGAATGGGGAATGCCACTCCTTGCAATGATGTACCCGAGAGGCCGCCAGATAACAAATGAACATGATGTGGAGCATGTAAAATTAGCGGCACGGGTTGCTGCAGAGATTGGGGCTGACATCGTCAAGACGGTATATACCGGAGACCCCGATAGTTTTAAGGAAGTAACAGATGGATGTCCGGTCCCGATAGTGGTTGCCGGTGGTTCAAAGACCGATGACCTCCAGACATTACAACTCATCGAAGGAGCTATGGAGGGAGGTGCCAGAGGAATTTCAATAGGCAGAAACGCATTTCAGCACCCTTCACCATGTGCTTTCGTCCAGGCATGTGCCCTTATTGTACATGAAGGAAGAACAGCAGGAGAAGTCCTTGAGATCCTGCATAATGGAGAGAGACTATGATTGGAAAAGATATCCGAATGGAACGAATCATTGATAGAAATACTAAAAAAACAGTCATTATTCCCATGGATCATGGAATGACACTTGGGCAGATTGAAGGTCTCCTTGATATGAATGAGACGATATCTGCTATCTCACAGGGTGGAGCAAATGCAATTATCCTGCACAAGGGTCTGGTAAAACGGGGTCACCGGAAGAAAGGAAAGGATATCGGGCTTATCGTGCATCTCTCGGCAAGTACTAGTCTCAATCCGGATCCCAATGACAAGGTTCTTACCTGTACTGTTGAAGAGGCAATCGCACTTGGTGCAGACGGAGTCTCTATTCATATTAATCTCGGCGCCCCAAATGAATCACGGATGCTTGAATCAGCAGGAAGGGTGGTTAATGACTGCAATAGATGGGGAATGCCACTTCTCGCTATGATTTACCCAAGAGGGGCATCGGCAAATCCTTATGATCCGGTTCATGTTGGTCTTGCAGTACGGGTTGCAGAAGAGCTTGGCGCAGATATGGTTAAGACCAACTACACAGGAGATCCGGTGAGTTTTGGAAGGATTGTTGCAGCAAGTTCCATTCCGGTCCTGATAGCCGGGGGGGAAAAGACCGGGGATCTGGAGACATTAAAAACTATTCATAATGCCGTATGGGAATCCAACTGTGACGGAGTTTGTATGGGCAGGAATGCGTTTCAGAGGGATGATACAGCAACGTTTGTCTCTAAAGTATCACGTGTTGTTCACCAGAATATCGCACCTGAGGATGTCTGATGAAGCACCTCTATGTTGATATCAGGCCCTGGAACAAAAACCTTGCGACAACCGCTCTTGAGTCAGGAGCTGATGCACTCGTGATAGACAGGGCAGAGGATGCTGCAGTCCTTTCGCGGGTGACAACCATTGCTCCTGACGGAGATCTTGTCATCGGGAGAGATATCATCGAGGTGACAGTCAATGATGAAAAATCACAGGAAGAAGCCCTTTCTCTGGCACGCAAGGGGACGATTATCGTCCATACGGATGACTGGACCGTCATTCCCTTAGAGAACCTGGTTGCAGCATCTGATACAGTTATTGCAGCGGTGCATACTCTGGATGAAGCAAAACTTGCTCTCTCTGTTCTTGAGAAAGGGGTAGCAGGCATTATGATAACAACCAAAGATTCTGATCTTATCAGAACAATATGTGCCCTTGTTCAGGAAGAGACTATGGCAGTTGATCTGGTCCCTCTTACCGTAACTTCAGTACAGCCTGCAGGAATGGGTGACCGGGTCTGTATTGATACCTGTTCCATGCTAGAGAATGGGGAAGGAATGCTGATTGGTAATACATCTTCCGGCTTTCTCCTCATTCACGCAGAGACACTGCAAAATCCGTATGTTGCTCCCCGTCCGTTTCGTGTCAATGCCGGAGCTGTCCATGCGTATATTCTAATGCCAGATGGTTCTACAGCATATCTGGCCGATCTAACTGTTGGAGACCGGGTTTTGATACCGGCATCAGATGGATCAGCCAGGGAAGTGACAATTGGCAGACTCAAAATAGAAAAAAGGCCCCTCCTGCTCGTAGAAGCAGAATACCAGGGGAAAAAAGCAGGACTAGTGCTGCAGAATGCTGAGACGATACGACTTGTAACACCTGATGGAGGCGCAATATCTGTTGTATCGCTATCACCCGGAGATTGTATATTAGGTCATCTGACACAAGGCGGAAGACACTTTGGGATGGCAATACAAGAGAGTATCATTGAGAAATGAAGAATACCATGAAGATAGGGATCATTGGCGGGACTGGGAAGATGGGTCGGTTTTTTGCATCTGTCTTTGCAAAAGCCGGATTTGAAGTCCTGGTATCAGGCACTAAAACGCCAGTCACCTCAGAAGAGATTGCAGAGGTAGCAGACATTGTCATGATATCAGTTCCCATACACCTGACTGATGAGATAATTGCATCAGTGGCACCTATCATGAGAGATGAACAGATCCTCTGTGATCTCACCTCGTTAAAGGTCCGTCCTGTTACCACAATGCTTACATCTGCGGCAGAAGTAATCGGCCTTCATCCAATGTTTGGCCCATCTGTTGCCTCCCTTTCTGGGCAGACAATCATTGTGACACCGGCCAGATGCCGTGACGAATCCTGTACCATCCTGACAGATGTATTCACACAGCAGGGGGCATGCATAACCTATTGCACTCCTGAAGAGCACGACAGAATGATGGCAATAATTCAGGGGCTCACTCACTTTAAAACTCTTGTTATGGCAGAAACACTTAGAAAAATGGGAATGAAACCAGATGTGACCACAGCCTTTATGAGTCCGGTCTACCAGATTGAGATGAATATTGCCGGCCGACTGCTAGCACAGGATGCCTCTTTATATGCTGATATTCTCACCTTAAATCCCTATATTCCTGAAGTCCTTCAAACCAGTTCACGAGTCTGTCAGGATATTGTGGATTTGATTATCTCTCAGAATACTGAAGGTTTTTGTTCTCTCTTTAATGCAGATGCAGACTGGTTTGGTTCATTTTGTGCGAGTGCAATGCGCGATTCAGACGTTCTCATCAGGACTATGGTACAGAATCACGAGGCAACATGAGCAATGCAGTTACCCTCGGACCTGCCGGCACGTTCTCCCATGCCATGGCCATACAACTCTTTGGAACTGACATTATGCTGGTTCCAACGATACAGAAAGTTTTTACTGCAGTCGAACGTGAGAAGATCCCCGGCGTTCTCCCGATTGAGAATAGTGAAGCAGGGAGTGTTTCAGCAACACTTGATGGTCTTGTACAATATCAATTTTACATTACTGGTGATTGTACTATGCCCATCCATCATCATCTTGCAACATCAGTCAACCCTGAATGTATGACCACCATTTATGCCCATCCTCAAAGCCATGAACAATGCAGCACTTTTTTAGAAGATCTGGATGTTCCCATTATTCACACTGCCAGCAACGCAGCAAGTGCTATGGCTCTGAAGAAAGATCCTCATAGTGGTGCAGTTGTATCGGATCTGCTTGCTGATCTGTATGACCTCATAATCTTTAAACATAATATTGAGAATAATCAATGGAATGAGACACGGTTCATTGTGATACAGACAACTCCTGCAACTTCCAGAGAACCGGAACGGTGCAGTCTTCTTATTGATCCAAAAGAAGATTATGCCGGACTATTATGTGACATGTTACTCCCGTTTAAAGAACAGGGAGTCAATCTCACAAAAATAGAATCACGACCCTCAAAACGAAGGCTCGGAAATTATATCTTCTTTCTTGACTGTGCATGTACTGGAGAGTGGCAAAGAGCTATTACCAGCCTGAAACAGGTTACCCAGGTAAAAGAACTGGGTTGTTATTCCCGCTATGAGGAAGGGAGATGATTGCACATATTGGACGTTGTGGTCAGGTTACAGGACGGGTTTTAGCACCCGCTTCAAAGAGTTATACACACCGTGCTCTTTGTATGGCTGCCCTGGCGCACGGCCGTTCTCTCATCAGAAATCCTCTTGATTCAGATGATACCAGAATAACTGCATCAGCATTACAGCAATTTGGTGCAGGCATTACCTGGAAGGATGGTTGCATCTATGTTGACGGAACAGGAGGAAAACTTATCACTCCTGACCAGCCGGTTGATATCAAAGACTCAGGAACATCCATGCGGTTTCTCACCTCACTCTCCCTGCTCTGTGACGGACCGGTAGTACTGACAGGAAGTCGCCGAATGCAACAGCGACCAATAAGCCCGCTTGTTACTGCTCTGAATACAATTGGTGGCAGAATTAGGTACCAGAGAGAGAGCGGATATCCACCTCTGATTATTGACGGGACCTTTCATGGCGGTACTGTATCAATTGAATCTGCCATCTCAAGCCAGTTTATCTCATCGCTTCTTATTACCGCACCCTATGGATCCAGAGATCTGGTATTACGTCTCATATCTGACCCGGTATCTGCACCGTATATCGAGGTCACACAGTCAGTAATGGAATCATTTGGTGTAACCTCAAGTGATAGAATCGCTCCGGGAACTTCTTGTTTAGAATTGCGTATTCAGAACTCATCACACTATCAATCTGCCAATTATACTGTTGAAGGAGACTTCTCTGCCGCTTCATACTGGTTTGCACTCGCCGCCATATGTGGAGGAGAGATAATTGTTGAAGGGCTCAATTCAAGCAGCGCTCAGGGAGACCGGATTGTCCTTACCCTGTTACAACAGATGGGGTGTGATTGTGAAACACACGAAAATACCTGTATTGTACGCCGCAAAGGCAGGTTGCGTGGCCTCAGCGTTGATATGGCCTCAGCACCGGATGTTGTTCAGACAATAGCATCAGTTGCAGCATTTGCAGACGGAGAAACAACAATTACAGGGATATCACATCTGCGCCATAAAGAGAGTGACCGTATTGCTGCAATAATGGAGGGGATTACAGCCTGTGGAGGTTTCGTTCAATACACAGATGAAAAACTTATCATCCTGCCGGCACCACTACATGGTTCATGTATTGATCCAAAGGCAGACCATCGCACAGCAATGAGTTTTGCCATTCTTGGGTGTGGTACTGGTGATATGGTTATTTCCGATGCCGGATGTGTCTCAAAGTCATATCCACAATTCTGGAATATTTTAGGAGCTATATGTCATCAAACAGAATTGTCCTGATAGGATATCGGGGAACCGGAAAAACTACCATAGGAAAGAAACTTGCTGATCTGTTAGATTTACAATTTTTTGATACTGATGCCGAGATAGAGACAAAAACAGGATGTTCTATTCCGGAAATCTTTTCACAGTGGGGTGAAGACGAATTTCGTGATATCGAGCGTGATGTTATCTCATCGATTCCACCCTCTGCATCAATTGTCAGCACTGGTGGTGGAGCAGTACTCAATCCTGATAACCGCCTTGATCTTCGGAGAAAAAGTACCATATTCTGGCTTGATGCAGATGTTGATACAATTTATCAGAGGATAGTAACGAGTAATCGTCCACCACTCACCACCCTTCCTCTCAGTTCAGAGATTTCTGATATACTATCTCTTCGCACTCCTCTGTACCGGAGTCTGGCAGATTATAGAATTGACAACACAACAATGTCTGTAGACTCCTGTATTGAAGAGATAGCATATCTGTATGCAACTGGTGGTGATGTTATAAGTATCAGGGAAAATTGGATATTTGATAATCCGCTTCCGGTCTCCTGTTATCCTGATGCTATGAGAAATTGTATTGCATCCATTGATAATCCACGTATGCGGCTTTTTGGTATTGTGGGATATCCCTGTGGTCATAGCAGATCGCCTCTGGTCTGGAACCGTTTTTTTAAAAAGTTTGGTATGGATAATGCTCTGTATACCTGGTTTGAAGTAAAGACGGTAGAACCACTACTCAAAAATGCCATACAAGCGGGAATAAAAGGATTGTCGGTTACAATTCCACATAAAGAATCTGTTATTCCCCTTATTGATGAAGTGAAACATGATGCCCGAACGATAGGTGCAGTTAATACCATTCTCTTTCAGGGAGGAAGGTCATTTGGCTTTAATACAGACTGGCTTGGTATCTACCGTCCTCTTGAGGGGTACCCTGGCGGATCTGCATGTGTCATCGGAGCAGGAGGAGCGGCTTCAGCTGCCATTTATGCCCTTTTAATGCGGGGATATGGTGTCACCATTCTGAATCGTACACCACAAAAAGCAAAAAATCTGGCTACACGGTTTGGTTGCAGATATGGATCCCTGGATCAGGGGGATATTGGATCGTACGATCTGGTGCTCAATGCGACTCCGGTTGGGATGCATCCTGATACATCGATGCCAGTAGATCCCTCATTTCTGCACAAGGGGATGATCGTATTTGATCTCGTCTATACTCCCCCAAAGACTCCGTTAATCAGAGCTGCAGATAAGATTGGATGTATAACCATTGAAGGGACCGAGATGTTCATCCATCAATTGACCGAACAGTTTAGTCTCCTGACCGGGCTTAAGGTATCGCCTGATATGGTACGTGAGGTACTTGCATGAATTCATTTGGCAGACACTTTATATGTACAACATTTGGCGAATCTCATGGTGTAGCAATCGGGGTAATCATTGATGGATGCCCTCCCAGGGTACCTCTGACAGAAAAAGATATCCAGCCTTTTTTAGATCGAAGAAGACCGGGGACAGGCGATCTTGTCACCCCCAGGAAAGAGCCGGATACAGTAGAGATTCTGTCAGGTGTTTTTGAAGGATATACCACCGGGACACCGATTGCTCTTCTCATTCAGAATACCGGCCAGCATTCTGCTGACTACGAATATCTTCGTCATAGCTTTCGGCCAGGGCATGCAGATCGCGGGTATCACGAGAAGTATGGGTGGCGTGATCACCGGGGTGGAGGGAGAAGCTCGGGAAGAGAGACAGCAGCACGGGTAGCAGCAGGAGCGGTAGCCGCAATTATCCTCTCCCATCATGGCATAACAATATCAGGCAGGATTTGTGAGATCCATGGGGTTGTGGATCCGGCACGTTTTGATGAGATCATCAGAACCGCACAGGATTCAGGGGATTCTGTCGGGGGTATTGTGGAAGTTGTGGCTGCCGGCTGTCCGGCAGGTCTTGGTGATCCGGTCTTTTTAAAACTTGATGCATACATTGCAATGGCTCTCATGAGTATCGGTGCGGTAAAAGGAGTGGAGATTGGAGACGGATTTACTGCTGCACGAAAATTGGGGAGTGAGAATAATGATCAGATGCGAAAAGAGGGATACCTCTCAAACCATGCAGGAGGCATTCTTGGAGGAATCTCAACCGGCCAGGATATTATAGCACGTATTGCTGTAAAACCAACACCTTCCATTGAGACTGACCAGCTGACTGTGACTGATGATAAAAAAGATGCTACCATCTCAGTCAGAGGACGCCATGATCCCTGTATTGCCTTACGTATCGTTCCTGTGGCCGAGGCAATGATGGCTCTTGTCATCATCGACACTCTCCTTTCCAGGAATCGATACCCACCTTATCCCAAAATCCCGTTAGGTCAGTAAAGAAAAGATTTTCTTCATATCATCAACATGATACTGACCCGCAGCTGCTTCTTCTCCAGAGTGACAATATGTCCAGGATGACCCTAAAAGCACAAGAAAAGGCCGTGCCCAGGAAAATTTCTTCCCCATGATACTGGTAATTATCGGTTTTGGTGCTGATACAGTAAATGAGGCGAATCTCAAGAGATCATTCTCATCCCCCGGTGCCACCGCTATTTTTGCGATATCACCGTATGAGATGAGCTGGTTGTACAGATTCTCCAGGGAATTCTCATCCGGCATGGCAGATATATGACAGGAAGCTAGTACTTCTTCATCTCCGGTTCTATGGATGTCTGAGGCAATTTTAAAGAAGCGTTTTTCGATATCGATATAATCACAGATCCCACGGTATCTTGATATAATATCTGACCACTCTGCAATTGTTCCGGTAAAGTGGCCTCCTTCGTCATGGCTCCGCAGGGTAAGGATTACAGGTCCTGGAAACGAAGTTGTTATCTTATGAACCCAGTCAGGTTCTGCCCCGTGTATAAGATCAAGTCGTACCTCTATGAGATCAGTATCAATCCGATGAAGAGTATGTGGCTCTATACGTGTAGAGAGAGAGAGGGCAATTCGTGGTCGCATTAACTATACAATGATAGTTCTGCTATTTGGAATTGTTCCCCTGATACCCCGGGTCTGATAATCCCGATTCTCCACTCTTCTGGTAATCGGGAAAAAGAGAGACCATCACTCCCACAATGAGTTAAACCAAGGATTCATCTTCCCAGACCGGATGCTCATTCTGAAAACCAAGTGATATCATATCATCATTTTAGGCAGGATTAATTACATGACATTCTGACTTTCATATTTTTTATCACTTAGGGATTTAAACATCATAGGTTGGAACATGTGTTAGATACGCTGCGTACCTCGTTGATAATATCAGTTCAATTGGAGGAGTTTCAACCACAGAGGGGAGAACTCAAGTGCCAAATACTCTGTGAACCTGGCCTCCCCTCCTGGGTTACATCATTTCAATCAGATGAATTATTATTGATGCTGAAACAGTCTCTCTCATATCTCTGCGTCCTCTGCGGTTAATTTATTTAATCATCAAACAGGTGTCATTCCAACTGGAAAAATCGATGCGAAGAGTTGAAAGATGATTCGCAATATCACTTGAAAAATCGACAAAGCCATAAGGACCGGCTGGACCCTTCATTATATGTTTGAAACTATCTGACTGCCCTATTCTGACAGTAACATATTGAGGTCGATGAGATCCTTACGTAATTCTTTTTTCTTCTGCCAGGTATCAGGCAATGGCGTATACTGGATAGATTCATTAACTATTCCAACGACATATCCGTCTTTTCCTGCCTGTAATGCCCGTACGGCATGTGCACCAAATAAACTTCCAAGAATTCTGTCACGAGCTGTTGGAGATCCTCCCCGCTGGATATGACCCAGAACACAGACCTTGGAATCAAATGACATCTTTTCCTGAACCTCTCGTGCAATATGAAAACTCCAGCCAGGTTTATCAGCCTCAGCAATGACGACGATGGCACTCTTCTTACCATGAGTAAAACTGTCTTGAAGACGTCTGCATAATTCAGTAATATCCATTGGATTCTCAGGCATGAGAAGTTCCTCTGCTCCTCCTGCAATACTACAATTAAGAGCAATAAAACCGGTATGATGACCCATAACCTCAACAAAGAAAAGTCGCTCGTGGGATTGAGCTGTATCCCGGATCCGATCGATTGCTTCAATCGCACAGTTTATTGCAGTATCAAAGCCGATGCTATAGTCTGTTCCATAGATATCGTTATCAATTGTTCCAGGGATGCCAAGGATCGGAATCGTGCTTTCCATTGATAACTCAGCCCCCCCATGAAATGTGCCGTTCCCCCCGATAAGAATAAGGCCCTCTATCTTTTCCTCTTTGAGGATATCTATTCCTTTTTTCCTACCCTCGACGGTTTTGAATTCCTGAGAACGGGATGTCTCAAGGATGGTACCTCCCAGGTGGACAATGTTATGCACTGATGATCTGTCCAGGTGAATAATGTCCCCTGCAATGAGGCCAGCATATCCCCGACGAATCCCTACAATCTCAATGCCATCTGTCAGAGCGGTCCTGACTGCCGCCCTGATACAGGCATTCATCCCGGGAGCATCCCCTCCGCTCGTTAATATTCCTATTTTCTTCATGATATCTATCCTCTATTATACCATACATACTATTGAACAATACGAGATGATGTGAATACTAGTACATTTACAGGTAATTTGCATAGCATATGTATCATACTCTCATTATTGTGTTCTGTGATTGAGACATTATCGGTGTTTTTACCCTCTGTTGTGTTCCTGTGATAACCAGGTTTAGACACTGAATGATGCTTCTTCTCTCCTACAGTGTATCCCGGTCCCAAAGAATTTCAACCCCGGGCAATTTCCTGCCTGTCAGGAACAAGAGAGATGCACCTCCTCCGGTTGAGATATGCGAAAATGCATTTTGTAGTCCCAGTTCTGTTACTGCCTCAGCAGTTGAACCTCCCCCCACAATTGTTGTAACAGGTTGTTCTGCAAGAAACGTTGCGATTTCACGGGTTCCTTGTGAAAAATCCGGATCCTCAAATTTTCCCAGAGGTCCATTCCAAAAGATCGTTTCACAATGAGATAGTTCTCGTTTAAACACATCCGTTGTATTCACACCAATATCAACAATTGACCACCCATCAGGAATGTCAGTAACGGGAACAGTCTGTGAAGCAGACACTCCATTATTTTGAGTGATGACAACATCTGATGGCAGGAGAATTGTTACCCCCATCGATTTTGCAGAACTATAGAGTAATCTGACATAATCCAGTGTGGTTTCCTCTACATACGAACTTCCGGTCCTGTACCCCTGGCTATTAAGACAGGTTGCTGCCATTCCACCTCCGATACAGACAAGGTCAACTTTTGTGATGATGTGTTCAACCAGTTGTAGTTTTCCGGTTACTTTTGAGCCTCCGAGAATGACAGCAAACGGTTTTTTCGGTTCATCAAGAAGATTTCCAAGGATGGTGAGTTCTTTATCCATTAAGAGCCCGGCTACTGCGGGAAGGAGGTTTGCAACTCCGACAATTGATGCATGTGACCGGTGACTTGCCCCAAATGCATCATCAACATAGATATCTCCTAATTCTGCAAGAGCTGCTGAAAAAACCGGATCATTTTCTTCTTCTTCAGGATAGAACCGAAGATTTTCCAGAAGAATGATGTCACCAGGATGCATCGCGTCTATGGATGCAGTGACTTTTGGCCCGATGGTATCAGTAAGAGCTGTGACAGGTATGCTAAGTATCTCTGCAAGTCGTCTGGCAAGAGGAGCTGTTCGTAAGGCTTCTACTATTCGGCCATGTGGTCTTCCAAGATGCGTACAAAGGATTATCCTGCAGTTTTTATCCAGTGCATACCTGATAGTCGGGAGACATGCAAAAATCCGTGTGTCATCTGCAATACTACCATCCTGATGAAATGGAACATTAAAATCGACCCTGATTAATAGTCTTTTTGAAGAGATGTCAATATCCTGTATCGTTTTTTTATGCATGATAATCCACCGATCCTAATAAAGCAGTACAACATATGGTAGAGAAGATAGTATGGTACTATCATATAACTGGTTTTGGTAAAACCGGATTGTGATAAATTGCCACTTCATGGGGAAGTATGTTCGCATTCCAGCACCCTGGTTCTATCGATTTTTCAAGTTGAAACGACATTAGTTTGAGGATTGAAATGATGTAACCGCAGTGGACACTGAGACTTTTTCAACCTCTATATTATTCCTTCGATTAAACTGATGTAACATCTGAGGGGCTGAAATTACCATAGTGTCTGACACCTTGTTCCGCCCTCTGTATTCCTTTGCAGCTCTTTGCAATTTAAATTCTTAAGTGATTCGATCATTGCCTATTGCAACCTGATATGAAATGAACATGAGGATAATAAGACCACTTTATCCAATAACCAGGGAATACAGATCTGTCATCTGTTTTCCTATGGGTTCCCATAAAAACTGACGCTTTACTTTTCTGCTTCCCTGTTTTCCATATGTTATTGCATTATGCGGCTCTTGTAACAGAGCAGATATCCCCCAGGCAAATGAATCAGGATCTGGATGTACTGTAATACCATCAACAAATCCGCTGATGTTTTCGGATAATCCACCCACATCAGATGCCACAACACCTTTCTCTGCACTCCATGCTTCTAAAAGAACCAGACCAAAGGGTTCATTTCGACTGGGAATAACTACAATATCACAGGCATTCAGAATACGTATATAGTCTGAATCTGAGGTATATCCAAGAAAATGTACAGGGAGATTTTTGGCACGATCCTCCAGATATTGTCGCATGCTACCATCCCCTGCAATAATGAGATGAGCATCCCATCGGTTTTGATGAACCTTATTAAACGCATCTATCAGAATATCTGGTCCTTTCTGATACACCAATCGCCCGATAAACAGGATGAGAGGTGCATAAGGGTGTATTCCATATGATCGTTTTACCTCTCCGGGATCGATATCAGCACGAAACTGACGAGGTACTACCCCATTAGGAATTATTTCACATTTCCATTCAGGAATATGATATAGTTCCATGACTTCATGTTTTAGCGTTACAGAGACCGTCGTGATACGCTTTGCAATAAGCCCTCCATACCACTCCTTACCAGAAATCTCTTTGTATTCCCACCAATTTCCGTACTGATTTCCATTCCTCCCATATTCGGTGGAATGATACGAAAGGAGAGTATTTCTATTCTGTAAGAGATGCAACGCCTGTACCGGATGCCAGTCATGAAAATGGAGTAGATCAAACGATCTTTCTTTATCAATTGCATTAAACTGCTCAACCATCTGGTGACTCATTGAGTCACAATATTCGATAATATTAAAACCCCGGGGTTGGCAGTAGTGATAATGAACCCCATTTATTATCTGGTCATTTTTTGTTCCTCTCGTAAAGTAATGTATTTCATGGTGGTGTGCCAGTGTCGTTGCAAGATTGGTAGCAGCATTGGCTAATCCTCCAACCCGTTCTCCATAAAGTGATTCCCAACAGAAAAATGCTATTTTAAGAGATTCCATAGGGTATCCCTCCGTCTGCATACGACTGATATCAGTTCATGACGCTCAGTTAATCCCTCTATCTCTTCTGCAAGTTTCGAATCATCAAGTACATCAGATATCCAGCTGGTAATATGTCCTCTGGAAATATGATACAGGAGAGAGTCATGGGGAACAATATGGAGCAGATCACAGAATTGATCCAGGTTATATGCGGTATATCCAACGTAGCCGGAGGGACAGGCAAAATGAAATGCTGCTTCAGGTGAGAGTACTCGTAACGTTTTTGCTGCTTTACGATTTTTTATCAGTTGGAGGGACCGGTTCTCATAATCAGACAACACTCTCATATAGGTCGTAAAAGCGTCATCTATACTCAGATGGCTGAAATATGTATGAACTTCACCACAGGTGCCATATTTTGATGCCATGTAATAGAAGTGATCACTAGTCTGTAGATATCTCCAGATCTTTTTATCAGCAGGATAAAACCGTGCTGACTGGACTGCTGAAAACGCAGTTTGCTGCCGGTCATTACCCATCCAGGCAGATGTATCTTTTTCTATATCAGCCCAGGAAATGGTATCTGTTACAGATATTGTGTCCATGGGATTGTGGTTTTGTACTACATCAGAAGGAAGGACTGTTTGTACACCTTTTTTATTCATCTCTTGAGGCAAATGTCGTAAAAAATTAAAAATTCCAGTTTCTTTCCAAAAATGCTCGCCAAATGTCTCATAATCAAGGAAAATTGTAATAACATCACCTGAGGATGCAGAAAGCCAGTTTGTATAGGTGTCTGCAGTCAGGGGATACATATCCCAGGTTTTGTTGGCAAATCGAAATGCAATATCATCAGACAACTGGACATTTCTAAGAAATACAGGAAGGCCCTCACATGAATACAGATAATGCGGGCTTCTCCAGCCAAGAACCCGCTCGACTCCTTCAGTAAAAATCCCTTTAAAACCGATTTTCTTTATATGAGCTGCGACCTCGTTATTAAAGGTAAATTCAGTATTCTCAAATATTGCAGGGGTTACATGAAAGAGATCATGCATAAGATCACGATGCATAAGAACCTGATCTTCAAATTCATATTTGTCAGTAAAACAACCTGCTATGCTATGATAGTACGTTTGACTTAAAATCTCAGCATTTTTGTGACGTGCAACATTATCAAAGAGTGATAAGACATCCGGATGCCATCGCTCAAACTGTTCAATGAGTGTGCCTGAAAGAGAGAAAGAGCAGTGAAATCCTTCGTCCAGATTGTACAGGATTGTTTCCGTTGCCGGAATGTAACATTTGGTAGCGATTCTGTCAAGTACTTCACGATTTACACTTGTGCTATCGTTAAAATAATGTTCAAAAAGATCTTTGTTTTTTATTTTGGGATCAGGTGAAAAATGTTTATTGAGACGAAATGGCTGGTGAACTTCAAATCCCATACAGATCTCGGGCATATTTGTTTATTAGTGTAATTAGTATTTAATGTAATGCAGATATTGTGCGTAATTATCTAAAAACAGAAAGAAAATCTTTACATTCATTTCTCACATTGCTTTTTCCTACAGATTCTATGAAGATTGATATCATCCATCCCAAATCCGGATTTATCTGGTTATCAACAGAGATAAAACAATTCCCATGTAAAAAAAGTCATACATAGTATCAGGTATTATGCCTTTGATAGCCGAAATTATTGCAATAAGGGTTGAAAGCAAAAAGATACCTTTCATCATCGATAATGAGGTTTTGGTATCAGTTACAGGGCATATAATACGGATTTTATCGGGAAACTATCCTTAAAAAACCTCATAGTATCAAGTCAGGTTCCATTCTTTTGGTGCTTCCCTAAAATAATGGTGAAATTAAGGAGTTCATACTGGCTTCCAACAAGAAAAATGGTCCCAATAGAAAAGATATATTTTCATTAGGCTCAACTTCATTGGTTCTTAGTTCTGTTTGTTTATCAATTCAAACATCACTAAGAACATCCTTAATTCTTTCCAACTGTCAAAGTTGGGTCATAAGTATGTCATATAACTGATAATTCTATCATGAAATCGGATGTGTTTATTGGTAATAAATCACAGTCTCTACTATTGGCAAGTTTTCCTGATAGAATTAAATTATGAACCTAAATACTTAAAAATAAAAAAATAGTTAGTCAGAATTTTCACAATTCTTCCTGATTTTCATATCAGATTCCCGGGTTTCACTGAAAGAAATAGATTTTGGGTACTACCTTTTAACTTATTTCTTCACAAAATGACTCTTTGATGCACCACACCGGGGACAAACCCATGATTCAGGAAGATCCTCAAATCGTGTCCCTCCTGCTATGCTATGTGAACTGTCACCAAGACTCTCATCATAGATATACCCGCATTTTGTACACTTCCATTGTACCATAGTACACTCTGGTGTATTCCATACATACTAATATTTCTATTCCTTTTCCATCTCTGGTAGATTGAATTGAGATATGATCCGAGAAACCGGCTCTGTCTGAAAAATAAGTGATACTATATCATCATGTCAGGCAGGATGTAATTACATAACATTCTGACCTAAGTAGCAAAAATTTTTCCCCTACGGCCCTATAGGTCACGTGAAGGAAACAAATTTTTCATATTTAGTGCTATTACCTGATCTTTTACCTTTTTGGTGAGATTGACAAAAAAGAAATCTTTCGAACCATTTACTGACATCTCCAACTTTTCA
>Ga0268279_1000475_pt1 | contig 25562 bp, 22 predicted proteins | sample saktaG_6_FD_190142 | JGI IMG/M metagenome (GOLD analysis project Ga0268279, IMG submission 190142) | Saline water microbial communities from Sakinaw Lake, British Columbia, Canada - sak_2010_1_5_80m | ecosystem: Environmental > Aquatic > Non-marine Saline and Alkaline > Saline ...
AATATTCAACGTGAAATGGTGTTTCCAATAAAAATTCCCAGAATGAAAGCCCACCAAGCCCACGCGAATCCGATTTTGAAGGTGAATTCGCCTCCAGCAGAGTAATAAAGGGGTGTTTTGTTTCGGTTTAGACCGAATCACCTGAAATAGGCGTTCATCACGTACTCCTGTACCATGCGGTGGGTGTTGAAAAACGACGCGTTAAAGGCGATCGCATGCTTCATGACGTCAATCCACCTGCCCCTATCATTATAGTACATCGGGACAATTATCTTCTCAAGCTTGTCGTACAAGTCTTTCGAATCGAGGTCGTCGACAACATTGTGGTCTTGAGATTCATATCCTTCCCGGGGACCGATAGACCACCCAGTTACGTTTTCAATGTGTCCTTCAAGCCACCACCCGTCCAACACACTTAGGTTGGGTACGCCATTAAAACAGGCCTTCATGCCGCTCGTACCCGAAGCCTCAAGAGGTCTTCTAGGATTGTTCAGCCACAAGTCAACGCCGGAAGTTAAAAGTCGTGCAGTCGAAATATCGTAGTTTTCAAGGTAGGCGATCTTAATCCTGCCTTCAAGCTCTTTTTTAATCGAGTGGATTTTCCGGATTAAATCCTTTCCCATGCCATCTTGGGGGTGAGCTTTCCCCGCGAAGATTAATTGAATTTCGCCAGTGTTCTGGGAAATGTTTAGGAGCCTCTCTTTATCGCGGAGGATTAGATCCGGCCTCTTGTAGGCTGTTGATCTTCGAGCGAAACCTATTGTGAAGATGTGGTTGTCCATGCCGATGTTTTCAAATTTATTGACGAAGCTTATGAGCTTTTTCTTTGCGGTGTGATGCGCATCCCAGACCTCGTCTTTCGGAATGGAGAGTGCGTTTCGAAGGCTGAATGGGTTGTGGATCCAGCCTGGAATGTAGCGGTCGAATAGTATTGTGAAATGCTCGCTTGCCCATGAATTTGAGTGGACGCCGTTTGTTATAGAGTCGATCATAAAACCGGGGAAGAGCGCCCGGGAGACTTCTCCGTGTTTTTTCGCAACACCGTTAATGTACTTGCTGTTTTTTAGGGCAAGATATGTCATGTTTAGTTGGTCCTCGTAAAGGCATTTCTCCTTTAGAATTTTCATTGGCAGAAAATTGCCGAGAGTCTTCTCAACCAGATCTAACGAGTATTTGTCGTAGGCGGCGGCGACTGGAGTGTGGGTTGTGAAAACGCATTTATCGCGGACTCCATCGAAATCGTATTGGCCGTCTTTTTCCGACTGTCGCAGAAGCTCTAATACCAGAAGACTTGAATGACCCTCGTTCATGTGATATTTCTCGATCTTTGAAAACCCGATTTTTTGGATGACCCTGACCCCGCCAATCCCCAAGACAATCTCCTGCATGAGTCGGACTCTCGGGTCCCCGGGATAAAGACGCCAAGTAATACGGCGGTCCTCATCGGTGTTTTCAGACAGGTTAGTATCCAAGAAAAGAACGGGGACGTGATAGCCTGAATTTCCGGCAATATCGTGAAGCCAAGCCTGAACCCGGACTTTGCGACCCTCAATCTCGACGTCAACACGCTCTGGAAGAATGGTTAGATAGTCTTCAGGGTTCCAGTGAACGATCTCCTCAATCTGGTTTCCCTCACCGTCGATTCTCTGGTAGAAGTAGCCTTTCTCGTTTAGTAGAGTAATGCAGACTAAGGGAACCCTTAAATCCGCGCAGGATTTCACGGAATCACCAGCCAAAACCCCCAACCCCCCACCGTAAGTTGGAATGTTCTCATTCAGACCAACCTCCATGGTGAAGTAGGCGATCTCACGATCCCCCTTACCCTCAAGAGATGCGAGGTACTCAGTATTCTTACTGTTTTCCATAAGGTCAATTATTACGCGACCACAGTATTTATTTACATGCTCCATATTCATTGGTATGCCAAAGAGGGGACGCGAAACAAGCTCCAATGACGCGCGGAGAAAAAGGAAGCACGCAAAAAGAATGCGCAGGTAAACAACACTCATTTTTATACGCCGACTGAGAGTATTTTTTCATGGAGCAACCGTTTATCAACAAAGAAAAAAACTCATTCTACAGTAAAAACACTGAAAAAAACCAGGTTATTGAGTTGTATGGACTTGCCTTCATGGGGTTTCTAATACCATTTCTGATCGGCCACCCGCAGCTTCTAGTCGGAGTCTGCGTAAACGCCCTCATAATCCGCTCTGCACTGTCAATGTCAGCGAGAAAAGCACTTCCAGTCTTAGTCATGCCAAGTCTAGGCGCGCTCGCGCGGGGAATAATCTTCGGACCCTACACGGTTTACCTGGTATACCTCACACCATTCATCTGGACTGGAAACTTCATACTATTTCAGGCATTCAGGCTTAAGGGTAAGAGAGATTGGAATTACCCGCAGACAATCCTGGGGGGAGCGGCGTTAAAAGCCGGTTTCCTGTTTTCCTCGGCATACATACTATACTCCACAGGCTTGATACCCAAAGTCTTCCTAGCAGCCATGGGGGCGATGCAGTTTACAACAGCATTTGTGGCTGGATTTTCTGTTTACCTGATGGTAAGAGCAGAATCAGAATAATTTTACTTACAGTCTTTTATTAGGCACCGGTTGGTGTAGGTTGTGTGTAGGAGTTTGTGGGCGCGTTCTCCCCCGTATTCCCCGAGGTATTCCTTGTAAATCTTGAGCACGTCCGGATTCTTGTGGGATTTCCTAATTTTCTTCCCAATGTCTTCATTTACGAGAGCGTCTGCCCGCGCCTGCAATATCTCTTTTCTGTGGGGTGGTGGCTGGCCTCCGCCTCCAACGCACCCACCGTAGCAGGCCATGATTTCGATGAAGTGGTATGGGCTCCTACCCTCCTGGATTTCTTCCAATAGTTTTCTAGCCTCCCCCAGAGTGTGGACGACACAAACTTTGATGTTTTCCCCGGAAAGAGACAGTTCAGCCTCCTTCATGGTTTCCATGCCCCGGATTCCCGTGTAATCTATTTTCTCCAAGTCTTCGCCGCTCATAAGATCGGCGACTGACCGCAGCGCCGCTTCCATGACTCCGCCAGTGTGGCCGAAGATGTCTCCCGCCCCGGATGATGTTCCCATGGGGTGGTCGAAGTCGGAGGGGAGTATTCCGTCAAAGTCGATGCTATATTGCTTTATGAGTTTGGCCAGTTCAACAGTCGTTAAGACGTGGTCTGCCTCACCCGCGAATTCGGGCCGAAGTATCTCGTATTTTTTTGCGGTGCAAGGCATGATGTCTATCAGTTCGATGTCTTCGGCTGCGATCCCTTCCTTCTCTGCGTAGAATGTTTTTACGAGGGATGCCATTATGGCTTGGGGGCTTCTGCACGAGGACATGTGGTTCAGCTGGTGGTAGAAGTATTGTTCTGCGAATTTTATCCAGGCCGGGCAGCAGGTCGTAATCATAGGCAGGTCGCGGTTTTCCCTGAATCTCTTTATGAATTCTGTCGCTTCCTCCACAATGGTTATGTCGGCTGCGAAGTCGGTGTCGAAGACTTTGTGAAAGCCCAAATCCCTTAAAGCAGCGACCATCCGGCCGGTCACCGCCGTTCCAGGTTGCATGCCAAAACATTCTCCGAGAGTGGCCCTGATTGAGGGCGCAGTCTGGGCTATAAGGTGCTTGTCTGAATTCAACGCCTCAATAACTTCCTTTGTAGAGCTCTTTTCGGTCAATGCTCCTGAAGGGCAGGCTACGACGCATTGACCGCAGTTTACGCAGGGGCTGTCGGCCATGTCGGTTAGCGCCGGACTCACCTTGGTGTGGAAGCCCCGGTTTTGAAGGCCGATAGCATAGACTGTCTGGACGTTATTACACACTTGGATGCACTGCTCGCATAGAATGCACTTGTCGTTGTCCCGCACGATCGACGGGCTCGAACGGTCGGGCTCATCACGCCGCCTCACACCCTTAAACGGGCTTGCCTCTATCATGAAATCGTGGGCGTACTCTTGGATCCTGCACATGAGGTTCATCCGACAGCTCGTGCAATCTAAGTCATGGTTTGCAAGAAGGAGCTCGAGGTTGATCCTCCTTGCCTCTAAAACCCTTGGAGTGTGGGTCTTGATTTTCATGCCATTGCGGGCTGGAGTAGAACAGGATGCGACAAGCTCGTGAATTCCTTCCACTTCGACGATGCATATCCTACATGCTCCTATTCGATCGAGCCGGGTGTTCCAGCACAAGTGTGGTACGTCAATCCCATTTCGCCGGGCCACGTCTATAATATTCTCCCCTTCCTCAGCTTCGAATTGCTCGCCGTTTAAAAGTATTTTAATCTTTTTTCGGTCCACTTTTATCTATCGCAAGGAAAGCGCAATTTCTAAAGCACTCCCCGCATTTAATGCACTTATCCTGATCGATTGTGTGATGAGCCTTAAGCTTTCCGGAAATGGCTTCCACAGGACAAAGCCGTGCGCAGTTGCCACAGCCCACGCACTCGTCGGTGATCCAGTAGCTTAAAAAACTCTTGCAGACCCCAGCCGCACAAGTCCTTTGTTCGATGTGCTGGATGTACTCGTCCATGAAAAACCGCATCGTAGAAAGGACGGGGTTCGGAGCATTCTTTCCCAAACCGCACAACGCACAATCCTTTATGAAAACCGAAAGCTTTTTTATTAAATCCAAGTCTTTCATGTCTGCGGCACCGCCTACAACCCGCTCGAGAAGTTCCAGTAGCCTCATGTTTCCTTCGCGGCAGGGAGTGCATTTTCCGCATGACTCAGCTTGAGTGAAGTTCATAAAGTATTTGGCCACGTCGACCATGCAGTTTTCATTGTTTATGACAATTATACCGCCTGATCCCATGATGGATCCGAGTTCAGTGAGGGTCTCATAGTCTAGGAGAGTTTCGATGAGGTCTGCCGGGATGCAGCCTCCCGCAGGGCCTCCAGTCTGTACTGCTTTGAGAGTTGTTCCTTCAGGCACTCCGCCTCCGATGTCGAAGACTATGTCTTTTAAGGGGATTCCGAAAGGCACTTCTATTATTCCGGGACGGTTGATTTTACCTGCAAGGCATATGGTTTTCGTGCCGCTCGTTTTTTCAGTTCCCACCGAGGCGTAGACTTCGGCGCCAAGGCTTAAGACCAAGGGTATATTGGATAGTGTCCCCACGTTGTTGATTATTGTGGGCTTGCCCCACAAACCCTCATCCGTTGGATACGGGGGTCTGGGTCTTGGATATCCTCGATTACCCATGATGGAGTTCATAAGAGCCGTCTCCTCCCCGCAAACGAAGGCGCCTGCACCCTTCTTGATTTTAATGTCGAGGTTGAAGCCGCTTTTACCGAGAATGCTTACCCCCAAAAAGTTTTTCTCAATTAGCGTGTCAATCGCTATTTGGATTGTCTTGATTGCGAGGGGATATTCTGTTCGAGTGTATACGAATGCTTCGTCAGAGCCGAGCGCGTAAGCGGCTATGAGTATTCCCTCAAGGAGTCGGAATGGGTCTGACTCCATGATGGTGCGGTTCATGAAAGCCCCGGGGTCCCCCTCATCACCGTTGCAGACGAGGTATTTTTTGCCTTCCTTGCCTTTGATGAAACCCCATTTCACCCCTGTCGGAAAGCCTGCGCCACCGCGGCCGCGGAGCTTGGATTTTTTAACAGCCTCAACGACTTCGGAAGGCTCCATATTCAATGCTTTTTCAAGTCCCGTGAAACCCCCCCTCGCAGCGTACTGCTCAATCTTGAATGGATTTATGAAACCGCAGTTTTCCATGACCAGTCGATTCTGTTTTTTGTAGTAATCCAAGTCCGTAAGATTGTGACCGACGAAAAGATTATCACAGACCCTGCCACCCCTGATTGCGCTGACAAGCTCAGGCACTTTACCCTCAGTTACGTGAGCGTAAATCGCGTTTACACCGTCTTTTCTCACGACGACTATGGGCTCGTTAAAGCACATTCCTGAACAGCCGACAGGCTCGACCAGCACATCCAGTTCCGCCTGCTTAAGGACTTCCAGAGTGGGTTTTGCTCCCGCTGAGATGCCGCAGGTTGCCACTCCCACAGTGATTCTGTCGCCTGAAATTTCCCGCTCGCCCTGGGAGACGTTAATATAGTCGGAAATCTTTTTCATTTATACTCCCCCAGTATTTCATCGATTCGCTCCTTTGTCAGATCCCCGTACACAATGTCGTCGACCATCATGGTGGGGGCTTTCGCACACGCTCCAATGCAGTTTACGGGTTCGAGCGTGAATTTCCCGTCTTCAGTGGTCTCGCCCGCTTTTATGCCGAGTTTGTCTTCCAAGTGCTCTTCAAGGATGGTTGATCCTTTAATGTGGCATGCTGTTCCACGGCAGATTCTTATTATGTGCTTTCCGGGGGGCTTGGTCTTGAAGGCTGAGTAGAATGAGACGACTCCGAGAATGTCGACTAGCGGGATTTTCAGTACCTGGTTTATGCTGTGCATGTTGTCTTCAGAGATGTGTCCGAAAGCTTCCTGAACGTCTTCCAGGGCGTCGATTAGATCCGATGCACCAGAATACTTTGAGATAATGGATTCAATGTCTTTTTCCATCCCGTATATTAATTACAATTAGTCTTTTTAAGGAGTATTGTTTAATTTGATGTTATAATGGATTTTGTGGGTTCGATTCGAAATTCGGTTCGGATAATATCTTTGGATGAGGACGTTATTTCCAAGGTATCTGATAATCCTGATTCCACAAACGCGGCTCTTCTGATTGCGGCGATAGGAGGTGTTACAGGGAGTATTGGAGCTTTTAACCCTGTCGGAATTTTTTTCCTGCCGATTTTCGCTGTAGCGGCATTGGCCATAGGGACGGGAGTATTACACATTATCGCGAGAATACTTGGCGGGAAGGGAGAGTATTCCAAGCTTTTCAGGGTTTTAGGCCACGTTTCGATAATACAGTGGTTTAATGTGATACCGGTTTTCGGCTTCTTAATTTCCATGCTCTTAGGCTTGTGGTCGATTGTTGTAAGTATTGTCGTGATTCGAACAATCCATAATATCTCTTCTTTCCGCGCGGTATTAGTGATTATTATCCCAGTTTTTGTGGTGACTTGCTTTGTCGTAGTAATTTCTCTTATGTTGGGGATGGCGATCGCATCGGTTATGGGTTCTAATCCAGCTTTCTCATTCTGATTCACCCACGTATTTTTTATCATAGTTTAAAGTAGTTTACTGGTATGAGAGGTAGTAAAGGTTTTTTCTTCACGGTCGGAGTATTGCTTCTATTAATCCCGCTAATATTTCTCATAACGTACTACATTTCAAAGGATGTCGCAAAGGCAGACGACGTCACCGGAAAGATAAGGTGTGATGAACTACACTACTTCGTTGAAGACGTGAACCGAGACCTGTCTCGGGCGATAACAATTTTCGGTAGAAGAGCAGCCGTCTACTCCGTCGACTATGTCGTGTCCACAGGAAATTCATTGGCATCATACGATTTCAATTGCACTTCAGGTTGCAGTGTGAACTGCCCATTATTCAAAGTTGATTACAACGGCTCTGAAGCCGCTTTGACAGAGCTTGTTTTATGCGGTACACTTTTCGGTGAAAACATCACTTACATGGCAAATCATACTCTTTCAGAATGGATTAAGAAGATGGGTGAGGAAGGCTCTGAAATGAATTTCAATGTTTCTATTGGAGTTAACGAGCTTGACGTATTGCATTATGATGCGTATAATCTTGCCTTTTTTATAAACCTTTCATTCGAGATGTCAGATCGATTCGGAATGTGCTTCTATGAGATGGACGGGATAACCACGGAATCCATAACCTCGATCGTTGGACTTGAGGATGTGTTGTATGCCCTCCACACCGACGCGGACATTATCAGATACATAGCTAATTGCTCGTTAAACGTCTCTTTTGATTCATTAGCAGGTTCGTCAGGTAATGATTGGGGTAACGGGAATGGGGGCGGCACAGTATTCTTTGCCTCAGACATTCCTCAAGGAGAAAGAGATAGTTACTGCAGTGACAATGATGTTTCAGGCCTGATTTTAGTATTAACTCAGGGTTTCGGAGCGTGCAATCAGATAGAGCAAAAGTGTTTCAACAGCTCGGCTCCGGTTGGAGACCACTTTGAGGGGGCTATTAATGAGGGCCCTGATAATCCCCAAAGTTTCCCTGAGAAGTGTAATATTTCCATACCCTGGATTTCTGACACTGGAGGCTTAAATTTAAATGAAGGCGAGTGCACTTTCATGAAAAACATGGAGGAATGCGGAATCCACGATGTGTACCACTCAATTTCGAGTAATGAAACCAACACAACCTGCTACCAGGTGAGTGACCTGTCAGGTTATTTCACGGGTTGTGATGAAGTCTCGGATGGTCCTTCCTTCCTTGACAGGTTGGATGGGAACTTGAACTTGTCAAGCAGGTACGCTAACCAGACACTATCACAGTATGGTTGGGATAATATCGGATTAGAGACTTTCATTGACCCATTCGAGCTTTCAGCCAAGGGGAAGATTGTTAACATGAATGCCTCATGGATTGACTACTTGTATTGGCAGAATATTTCAGGTTGCACGATACCTTCAATTTGTCCTGGAGCGGTTTTTCCGTTAATTATCGATTGCCCTCATGTAAACTACTTCAGAGTAGACTCGTCATGTAGGAATGTTTCGGGCGTTGCTCCGGTTTCCCAGATAACCTCCCCTGAGGATCAGGCCACCCTTGATGGATCCAACCTTCCGATAATACTTAGCGGAAACCATTCTGACTGTGACGGTACGGTAACTCATGTATCGGTTTGGATTGGAGGAGTTGAATACAATGCCTCAATTTTTAATTCAACTTGGAATATTTCATGGTGGCCCGAAGAAAACGGTTCATACATTCTAACATCGATTTCGGAAGACAATGAAGGTTTTGTAGAAATCACGGGTTTCACAATAAATGTGACAGTAGAAGACTGTTGCGGTGGAGGACCTGGACCATCATCATGTTCATCACACTGTGTATCCCTTGGAGGGTATTCTACTGGAACCTGCCGGCAGAACGAAGCCCAGTGCACGGGTGCGGGGGAGGTCCATGAATCTGGCGGAGATACGTATTGTACTGGTGGGCCTTCAGAAGATACGTGTTGTTGTCTTCCGGGAGAGACTACGACCTCGACGATTTCAACAACCTCCACAACGTCTACTACGACAACATCCACGACTTCAACTACTACTGCACTTGGGACAACTTCAACTACGACGACAACTTCAACAACTACTACTACATCAACTTTCACCACTTCCACTACAACTTCAACCATCACCTTCGGATTAGTCGCATCCGACAACTTCGAGTCAGGAGGTTGGAGCGGCGGCTCGGGCTGGATTGCGGACTGGTTTCACGAAGCGAATACTGATGTTGTGGCGGCGGGGGTTCCGCATGGAGGATTGTATCACTTGCGCCTTAGAAAGGCGAATGAGTACGCGTTGAGAAGAGTTAATCTCTCGGGGATGAGTGGAGCGTCATTACGGTTTTGGGCGAAGGTAGACGACTTTGAGGTAGGTGATACTGCGGAATTCAGGATAAGTGACAACGGCGGAGGTGCGTGGGTTTCAATGGAGACTTGGGTGGACGGTGATGACGACAACGTATACAGGTACTACGAGTACGACATCTCAGCATACATGCCTTCAGACGAGTTTGTAATCGCCTTCGACGCCGAGATGAGCGGTCCTGACGACTACTTCTACGTGGATGATCTGGAAGTGTATGCGGGATGAAAACTATTTTTTTTCGAACACAATCAGGTGGCAGTCTTCGAATTCTGGAATAGTTTGAATTAATTCGTCACGTAGGGGATTGAAAGACGTGGATATGATGTCCTTGTAGGTTTCACGCTGCCAGTCTGGAAAGTCGACGTTTTGAATCAATAGCCCGCCTTCAGCGAGTGCTGCACTCCATTCATCCCTCTTCCCATCCACATCGTATTCCGTCATCCGTCCCCTACCCCAGTCCACGAAATCACAGTATACTAAATCGAACTTGCCTGCATCCCCTAAACTTTCCCTCAGTTCGAGCCCAGGGTTTCTGTCTCTCGCAACATTTAAGGCGAATCCATCAGGGTCCACGCCAACCAACTCAACGGCATCCCCCAAAATATGTGTCAGACAAAACAAGTCCACTCCTCCACCACATCCATCATCCGCAACCTTTGGCCTGTCTTTCGTCACACCGCCAATGTACTTTAAAAGCTCGGATAGAAATCTAACTCTCGCAGGATAAGTGTCTTTAATTAATGCATACTCCGAGCACGCCTGCCACAGCCTGCTAGCTTCAACGTGACCCTGCCCCCTGAGCTTGTGAATCTCTTCTCTTTTACCGCCTGATTCAATGAATTCTCGGGTAAGATTAATTACCTCCTCGTTTCTTTCCCTCAGGAAATCAGGGTGGAATCTCAATTGTTTGAGGCGGGCTTCAACCTTCTGAGTAAAATCGCCGCCAGGTGTTTGTATAATTTTCATTGCAGGCATCCAAGAGTACTTGTTGTTAAAAAAAAGATTTCAGGAAATAAGTATTGATTTTTTGCGTAGAAAATCAGGCAGTCTCCTTCCCTTGTATTACCTGCCGCAGGGATTCTACGATGAACTCCTTTCTGGGAGCCTCCAATTCATTGTCTATCCTCATCCCCGACGAGTGCATGTGTTCATCGAAAAAATAGTCTGAGTTTCCCCTCTCCCCTGAGGCTACAATAATCTTCATGGCAGGGTTTTGTATTCTAGCCTCCAAAAGCAAATTCTTTTGCTCGCCGCTTTGCTCGCCCCACAGGCCGAATACGACAACGTCAGGTTCCACCAACTCCAGCCCGGTTTTAAATTCTTCCATTAGGGCGTCGCCCATAAATTGCCTCCCGGTTTTTTGGTCTACTAAGCCTATGTCGGTGATTTCAGCTTCAGGGAGTTCACCTACAACGTCCAAGGGATCCCAACGACAAGCCCACAACACGTTCACTCGCCGTCCCCCATGTTTTTCGGTTGATTTTACGACAGTAACGCCCATCTTAAGCAATTAAGTTCCTTCGTCCCAGCTTTCAAGGTATTTTTTCTGCCGGTCGGTAAGGGAATCCAAGTTCACTCCCATGCTCGCAAGTTTGAGTTTGGCAACGCGCTCGTCGACTTCTTTGGGAATCTGGTGTACTCCGGCTGCGAGCTTGTTCTCGTTGATGTATTTCACTGCAAGCGCCTGGTTGGCGAAGCTCATGTCCATGACTTCGCTGGGATGGCCTTCTGCCGCCGCAAGATTTACGAGGCGGCCTTCTGCGAGCATGTAGATTATCCTCCCGTCCTTTAACGTGTATTTCTCAACGTTGTCTCGTACGATCTTCTTTTCCTTTGAAAGCTTCTCTAGTTCGTGAATATTTATCTCGACGTTGAAGTGGCCGCTGTTGGCAACAATAGCCCCCGACTTCATCTTGGTAAAGTGGTCGCCGGTTATGATGTCCACATCACCTGTGGCGGAAATGAATATGTCGCCCAACTCCGCAGCCTCGCTCATGGGCATGACCCGAAATCCGTCCATAACCGCGCGCAAGGCAAGCGTGGGATTCACTTCAGTGACTACAACGTTTGAGCCCATACCGCGTGCGCGCTCAGCTATCCCTGAACCGCACTGGCCGTAGCCGCCGACTACGACAGTCTTTCCTGCGAAAAGAACAGAAGTCGCCCGGAGGATTCCGTCGATAGTGCTCTGCCCCGTCCCATAGTGGTTGTCGAACAAGTGTTTTGTGTCGGCGTCGTTTGTCGCCATGACAGGATACTTTAAGGCACCGTCAGCTTCCATGGCCTTAAGGCGTATGATTCCAGTGGTAGTCTCCTCGCACCCGCCTTTAATTCCTTTCAAAAGCTCTTTGCGTTTCTTGTGGATCGTAAATATCAAGTCTGCACCGTCGTCAATAGTAATCTGAGGCTTATGGTCGAGGACCTTGTTGATGTTGGCGTAGTATTCTTCGTTGGTTTCACCCCGCCAAGCATAAGTGTCGACTCCCTCGTCTGCGAGCGCTGCGGCAACATCATCCTGGGTTGAAAGCGGATTGCACCCGGTTATGGCTACGGAAGCACCTCCCGCAACAAGAGTTCTAACGAGGACCGCAGTCTCTTTGGTCACGTGAAGCGCAAAGCCCACGCGAACGTCCTCCAAAGGTTTGTCCTTCTCAAAATCCCCTTTAATCTTGGCGAGAACTGGCATGTGCTCCTCAGCCCACTCAATCTTCAATTTCCCCTGCGGGGCAAGCCCCAAATCCTTAACTTCGCTCATTTTGTGAAATAAGTTATGTCATTAACACTATATTAATCTTTAACAGACTCAGACAACACTTCATTAATAGCTTTAGTTGCCTGCTCGTTTTTCATGATTTCTTCTACCACGGGCTTTAAGCCCTGTATTTTTTGCTGGTGGATGAGGTAGTCGCTAAAAGTCATATCTTTCGGTAGTTTCCCGGCCATAAGTCTTTCTAAAGGATCCTGTGAAACGATTTTATTGATTGCCTCAGACATGTCGGAGATAGAATCACCCACCTTAAACTGAAGAATATCCAGTCCGTCCTTAAAATCTTCTCCCATCTCTTTAGGATTTCCAGACTCCTGGTGGACGAGTCCCTGCATAAGAAGTCGTGTACCCATCTTGAATCCTCCAAACGATTTTGAATGTTTGACTGCATTATCAGCCTCCCGTAATGCATCCTTGATTTTTTCAGGATTGGTCTTCGCCCACCTACGATAGAAGCCCACTTTCTTATCGCAAGTTCCAGCCAGACTAGCAGGATCATCCGTATAAGAATTGCCTAAGGCATCATATGCATCCACCATACCCTGAAGGTACTCGTCTTTTACGCCGTCGAGTGAGATGAGATCGTCATATACAGAAACCGCATCCTTCGCCCGGTCACTGTCTCCCACGAGAAGCGCTCTCCAGCTTGCACTATTTCTCTTACCAATTGATTCGATGAAGTATTTACCAGACTGCTTGAGAAATTTAATCTTGTCCCCCTTATTTTCGCTGAGACCTGCACGTATCCTATATAATTCACCTAATGTTTCAAGAGAATTGCCGTTTTCAGGATCGAGTTCAACTGCTTTGAGAATGTGTTTTTCACAGGTTTTCATGTCAGCCAATTTAGCCCCCCCTGAAGCATCCACTGACCGAAGGAATAAGGCACGACCTAAAGCACCGTGAGAGTCGGGGTCACCGCTTAACTCGGATGCGTAATTAAGGTATTTGATGGCACGATCCAGAGTATCCTTTGGAGCATCCTTTTCAACTGATCTCGCCATAAGGTCGGCGCCGTAGTTGAAAAGCTCGCTTGTTATGGGTCCGAGAGGCCTGGGCCGAGTATATGCGGGACCTGAAGCTTTTAAGATCCCCCTTTTTTCAAGGTGTTTGGGAAAGTCGGAAGCCTCAACTAAAGCCCCATTTTGAGTGTGTTCGATGTAAACGTTTCCATACCGGTGGACAATGTGTTCTGGAACTACTACTGAGTAGGCAGGGATTTTCTCGGTTTGAGCTCGGAGAATAGTGTCATATGCCCCAGAGAGATCCTCACAGAAACCGCTCATCTTGCCCCAAACTTCAAAGACACCACGGTTTTTATCGGATCCAGAATCAAGAAGTTCCCTGTCACTCATAACCCTAAAATGTTCGTCAACTCCCTGACCCCCATAGAATACTTCGTTTACAGCCCCAATCACAGCCTTCCCCTCCCTGCGGTCGACTCCTTGAAGATTAGTATGTACTGTATTGGACATAGCTTCAGCCTTCTTGATCACTTTGTTGGCGCGAGTATTGAATTCAGTCTGATCAAATGGCTTTCCCGAGTGTTCTTCCTCCTCCTGGGCGATGCGAAGCAGCACGTGAAGGGGGAGATATTGTCGTTTGTCGACTGCACCAGCCTTAACTTCGTCTAAGACTTCATCAAGAGTTTTAAATCCGGTGAGTGCTCCTTTATCATCATATTTTCCAAAACACTCCGCGTAGGAGCGCAATATGATAGCCTGACGGCGACCGTCTCCAGGGGAAGTTTCGGCAGGACTGGATTCTCCAGCCAAACCCTCACCGACTGCAAGGGGTGCAATTGCCGCAGCGCCGGCGACTTTCAAAAAGTCTCTCCGATTTACTTTCTCCACAATATGATTTAGGTTTTTAATTGAAAAAAATCATGTTTCCTCCCAAAGCTCTTGGAAGTATCGTTCATAATATCTCGCAGTCTCCTCGTCACGGATCACGACGTTCACTTCATTATTCTTTTCAAGGCCATAGAAGGAAAGAGTTGTAGAGCCTAAAAATAATGATCTCACCGTCCACGATTATGAGTTTGGCGTGGGTTGTGACTTCTTCAGAATCATATTTTAACCTCAACTGTTTTGTCGTTGCTTTTTCCGTCGCAGACGATTATCTCGTATTTTAAGGTAGTCTCTTGCGAGCGGATGGAGTCGAGATAGGAGCCGATACTCTTCTCCTCGTTTAATGTTGGTATGATAATCGAAACGTCCATCGCAGGTTATGTGTGCGCTTCTAGTATGCTATTGTAGTCGAAGTCTTTTATTGTCTTTTTTATGGATGTTATGAATTGGTCTATTCCTTTGAAGTTTTTCTCCCATTTATTTCGGATTTCTCTTGTAAACTCTTCATACTCTGCAAAGGTTTTGTGGATGCTGATTATTATCTCTGTCCTGCCGCCCAGTCCTTCTCCCGGAGCCGAGAATAATACTGTGGGGTGTTCTCTGATCCATTTCTGGGCGGCTTTTATGAGCTTTAAGTCGGTGTATCCTTCGGCACGGAATACCGTAAAGACTAGCAGTTCGCACTCTATCTCGCTTAAGTCTGGGTGATTTGAGTATCGTAGCAGGCCGTTTTTCTCTAACTCCTGTCTGATTCTTGTGACAGTGGGTTGCGAGGTTTTCAGTTGCCGGGCTACTTCACTGTCTGTTATTCTTGGATTCTTAGATATTATTACCAAGACTTTTTTTTCTATTTCACGCAGCATTTTGAACCATGTTAATTTTTAGTCTCTGAGTCCATAGGTACTACACTAAAGATTAACTTATGCACCCATTTAAGATTATACTTATAATTTATATAAAAGTTATTTAAATAACGCATAATCTATTCACTATGATGAAATTTTGGGAATAATATTAAAATGGCTGTTAAAGCGAAAATCGAGAATATTGTGTCATCAATCAATCTTCAGCGGATGCTGGATTTAGATTACATTGCAGAACATATGAAGGGAGTAAGCAATCCAACCAGATTTCCAGGGTTAGTCTACAAAATAAGTAAACCAAAGGTTGCTATGCTGTTGTTCCGCACCGGCAAAGTGATTTGCAGCGGCGCATTATCAAGAAAAGACATTGATTGTGCGGTAGATAAACTGGTAAAAGAACTACGGGTATGCGGAGTTAGAGTCAGGAAAAAACCGATAATAGAAATCCAGAATATCGTCGCATCTGCAGACCTCGGCTTTAAGGTAAACCTGGATAATCTCGTCGTAGAGTGCGTGAGCACTGAATACGAACCGGAACAGTTCCCTGGGTTGGTGTTCAGGCTTGACGATCCGAAAACGGTCATGCTAATCTTCCGTTCAGGCAAGATAATCATAACCGGGGCTAAAACACGAAAGTCCGCCAATATTTCAGCGGAAAGAACACAGCGGATGGTCAGGGAATACGGTACCATTATCACGGGACTCGGGTAATTAAGCTTGAAGTTCCCAAAGCTGCGTAAAATAGTTTTCGTAGTATTTCGCAGTCTCCTCGTCGCGGATGACAACGTTTACTTCATTATTCTTTTCAAGGCCGTAGAAGGAAAGGTTTGTAGAGCCTAATATCACGGTCTCGCCGTCCACAATGATTAGTTTAGCGTGAGTAGTCACATCTTCAGAGTCGAATTTTATTTCAATTCCAGCTTCCCTTAGTTTATCAAACGCATTATTCTGCTTGGAATACTGGTCCACGATTATTTTCACTTCCACACCCCGCTTATGAGCTGCAATCAAGTCTTCGACCAGAATATTCATGCTACTGTTAGGAAAATTTTCGTAATACTTGACTTCGAAAGACGCGATGTGAATGGAAGATTCAGCCTCAACCAACGCCTTATGCGCGGCCTCAAAGTATCCTCGATCCGAAACAGGAATCACCGAAACCTTATCAACACACGCAGGGTGAGGGCAAACCCGCTCTTCAGCCAGGTGGATGACTTCAACGGCGAGAATCAGGCCAAATATTACGCCTAACAGAATACCAGTTGAAAACGTGCGTTTAGCCATAAAATTATTTTTTAACGTCCCAATACCTTCTCTATTCCCTCAACAACTATTTTCCCTGCGATAATCTGAGCGTCCTGGGTGCCGGCGCCGATGTGTGGTGTGAGCATGACGTTTTCCATATTGCAGAGCTCGTGCGTCGGAGAAAGCGGCTCCTCGTTGTAGACGTCGAGTCCAGCTCCCGCAATCTTGTCTTCCTTCAAAGCTTTGACGAGCCCTTCCTCGTCGACGACGAGCCCCCGGCTCGTGTTTATGAAGTATGCTGTGGGCTTCATCATGGCGAATTTCTTGTAGTCCATGAAATTCTTGTTTTCCTCGGTTGCGGGAATGTGGATGGACACGAAATCCGAGTTATACAAAAGCTCTTCGAGAGAAACCTCCTTGGCGTAGGCTTCCCGCATGTCTTCTGCGGTGAGGAAGGGGTCGTAGGATATTATCTCCATCCCCAAACCATTACACTTCACTGCGAGTTCACGGCCTATACGGCCGAAGCCGATTACTCCAATAGTCTTGCCATACAATTCTATCCCATAATAATCCTTTTTAAGCCACTTGCCCTCCCGCATAGTCCGGTCGGCGTGGTGAAGATGGCGAGCGAGACAAAACATTAGACCTAACGCAAGCTCGGCCACAGAAACTGTGAGGGATGTGGGAGCGTTTATTACGACGATATTTTTTTCTTTCGCGTATTCGGTGTCAATGTTGTCGAGGCCTACGCCCACTCGACCTATTACTTTGAGTTTTTCGCCGGCGTCTATTACTTCCCTGGTGACTTTCGTGCGGGAGCGTACGACCAGTGCGTCATAGTCTTTCACGCGTTTCATAAGGTCTTCTGCTGTGATTTCAAAGTCTTTGTCAACATCAGCAAATTCCTGCGCAAGCTTGAGCGCGGTTTCGTGCGTTTTATCCGCGAAAAGTATTTTCGGCCTCATTTTTTCACAACCCCATCAATTCATTTAAAACGTCAATGTATTCTTTAAGCTCTTCAAGAGTTCTATCGCCCATGTGCGCGATTCGGAATGCTTCCCCTTTAAGTTTACCGTAGCCGTTTGAGAACAGGTATCCCCGGTCCGACAATTTCTCCGAGATATCCGTTAAATCTGCGTTAATCGAGTTTTTAATGCAAGACACTGTGTCTGAACTGCACCAGTCCTCGGTGAATAATTCAAAGTTTTTCTTAGCCCAACTCCTCGTATAGTCTGCCAGCTCCCTATGGCGTGCGAACCTGTTTTCAAGGCCCTCATGAGTCAGGATTTTATCGATTTGATAGTTTAATGCGTTAATCTGGGGGATTGGAGGAGTCATCGGCGTATTATTCTTCTTGCTGGATTTCTCGTAAACCTTATAGTCAAAATATATTCCCTTACCACTCATTTCCTCAGACATTTCAAGAGCCCTTGGACTAACCGAAGTTACTGCCAAGCCGGGAGCCACTGCAAAACACTTTTGGGTTCCTGTGACGAGCACGTCAATTCCAAGCTCATCAACTTTCAGGGGGACTCCTGCGACACTGCTTACCGCGTCAACGCAGAAAGTAACGTTGTTTTCAACGCAAATTTTACTGAAACCTTCAAGAGGTGTCATGGCTGCGGTGCTAGTCTCATTGTGGGTTACGAAGAGTGTGTCGAATTCGCCGGAAGACAACTGGTCTTCAATCTCCTCAAGCCTTACTGCACGACCCCATGCAATATCCGCTCGCTCGATTTTTTTCCCGCAGGCGACTGAGATTTTCGCCCACTTGTCGCTGAAGGCGCCGTTTATGACGTGAAGCGCCTTATCCTTCACGCAATTTCGGACTGCAGCCTCCATAAACCCTGTCGAAGAAGTAGCTCCGATGAAAACCTCATTTTCCGTGAAAAGAATCTTCTTAAGGTTGCCGATAGTCTCCCCATGCAACTGGGAATACTCGGCAGAGCGGTGGCCGATCATGGGCTCGCTCATCTTGGCTGCAACGTCGGGAGAGACATCCACTGGCCCGGGTATGAAAAGTTTTTTCGCCATTAACTCACCAAAAGTTTGAGATAAGTATTAGGGGATTAATTAAAAATATAATCTTAATCACGGAAAAAATGAGGTATTCCTGAGTTACGGTGTCACCGTCATGAGAAGGCGCGCCTCCTCAGGATAGTGGGCTATGAACATCAGCTCGTCGTCAGTAATCGGCTTTTGGTTGAGTACGTTAGCGTATCGGACTAGATCAAGAATCTCCTGCGCGTCCTTGTCGCTTTTAAACTCGATCTCGAGTTTTCCTGTAACGTTTCTAAAACCCTTGATTCCAGAGTATTCCCCAGCAGTTATCATCCGACCAGTCTCGATTATCTCAGGCTCACCTCGCCCAAGCTCCTCGAAGTTATAAAGCTCGTAATTCCTCCAGTCCTTTAAGGCCCCGTCAGCGTGGATTCCCGACTCGTGCGCAAACGCGTTAGCCCCAACCGCCGGCTGGTTGATGGGGATGGGAACTCCAAACGCGTAGGAACCGTATCTCGCAATCTTCCATCCATTTTTCAGGTTAATCCTCTCATCCAACTTGTATTTCCCGCCAAAAACCCTCGACTTCTGAACTGCTAGAATCGTTGAAATTAAATCCGCGTTACCAGCCCGCTCACCCAGACCGTTTACAGTCGTGTTAATGTACGCGTCAACTCCCGCATCTATCGCAGCCTTAGCCCCGGCTAAAGAGCATCCAACAGCCATCCCCAGGTCGTTGTGGCAGTGCATTTCGATAGGGATTTTCACGGCCTTGGCAAGCTCGTAAATGGAGTCGTAAATGCTGAACGGATTGTCGTAGCCTAAGGTGTCGCAGTAGCGGATTCGTTTTGCGCCGGCTTCCCTTGCAGCTTCCGAGAATTCTATCAAGTAGTCGATGTCCGTCCGTGAAGCATCCTCACTGTTGACTCCGATTCCTTTAGCGCCCTTGTCGTAGGCAAGCTTTACGGCCTCAACCATAGACTCAATGATGTCTTTCCGAGTCTTTTTCCCCTGAAACTTGCCCTGGATCATCTGGTCTGAAGTCGAGATTGAAAGATTCATGTATTTGATGTCTGGCACATTTTCAAATGCAGACTCAACGTCCTTGGTTATTGCGCGAATCCAGCCTGACAGGATGATTGGTTTTAAAAGACCCTTACGAGATAGGTCAATGTTGGCGTTAATATAATTCGTCTCGTGGCGGGTAACTGGAAAACCGAACTCGCTCTGGCAGACGCCCAGATCATTCAAGTAGACGTTTATCATAGTCTTCTGAAGCTTTGAAAGCCCTAGGCGGCTCGTCTGCACGCCGTCACGGTTGGTGACGTCAATCAATCGGATAATCGGTTTAGCCATTTTTCGAGGAATAAATATGGCACTTAAAATATAAAAAACAATGCGAGAAAAAGGTTTGGAAACGAAACGTAAAAGACCAAGGCCTATTTCTCTTTTATGCTTTCCTTAATCTTCATCCCTTAAACCCCTTTTCTTTTCCCGAAAAGAAAAGTTGTTTCATGCTCGAAAATCGAAAGATTTTCGGCACGCGGAAACGCACAAGCGTTTCCTGCGTCCCCAAAAGAAAAGGGATTTACTTTTCGTGGATGCTTTCTTTTATCTTCATGTCAAAGTAGATGCGACTCCACTTCGTTTCATCGCCCACTTCGGGATTCATTTCTCCTTAATACTTTCGTTGATTTTCATGCCGAAGTGACGGCCTCCTTCCTCAAGGTAGGTGAGGACTTCATCTCCAACTTGGAGTTTTGAGACCGATATTGGCTTCCCGTTTTTCCTGGTGAGCATGATAGTCTCGGCATTCTGTAGAAGCGTCGTAATCTTCTTGCCGCCTGCGTCGGCTTCGACTAGAAGTAGCGGCCTCTTCTCGATTTTCGCACGCCCTACTACGAGCTTTCTAGTCTTCCCTTTATGGTCGACTGCGAGTACTTCGTCGCCTGCCGCGACTTCGGATAAGTAGGAGGTCTTGCCGGTAGGCAGTAGTGTGTAGGCGTGTACTGCCCCGGCATTCACCCGGAACGGGCGGGAGCCAACGTACTCGCTTTCGAGTGTTTCACTGTGAACTAGGAAAAGGGCGTTTGAAGCAGAGCCTACGAGCAATCCTTCGCCAAGGCTGAACATGCTGGCCGTGTCCACGCAAACACGGTCTCCCATGCCGACAGGCTTCACCTTCGTGACTTTCGCGACAGTTAAATCCAATTTCATGCTCGTTAAATCCTCCACTATGGCGAGAGTCTTTTTAATAACTTGCGGGTCTCCGTTAATTAATACGCCGTCAGATCCGACTTCAAGCGTTTGGAGTGCTACTTTCGCCTCCTCGGGACTCGAAACTTCAACAATAATCTTGGCCTTCTGGTCTTGAAGACCGGCAATAATGTTTTCAAGGGGAATTATCTTCCAGTCTGAGGCATCTATGATGACGAACTTCCTCTTTTTTCCTTCACGAACTATCTCCTGCTCGTCCTCCTTGTTGCGGATCTTCTTGTAGAAAGCGTCCTTTCCAAGTTGAATGTCTGCCTTCACACCGTCGCTTACGACATCAACCCTGCTGATTGTTCTAGCAGTCTCCTCCTCACCCGCGTTAACCCATACGGCATCAGGGGAACCGAACTCTATTGAAGCGGAAAACCGCTTTTTCCTTTCACTCCAAACCTTTTCCCCATCCGCGCGAATCCACACTAATTTTTTCATGCTACCCTATTTTTAGGTCGATAATAAATATTAATTGTATGGAATACACAGTCATCTACGGTTTTCTAACAGCATTGGGAATTGGAACCCTCATAGGAATTGAACGTGAGAGGAGCTTTAAGGATGGGGCTGATGTTGCTGGTGTTCGAACTTTCATACTCTTCTCCCTTTTCGGTGCGGTGACGGCCTTGATTTCTTCAAATTACATGCCTTACTTTCTCTTGCTCGGGTTTGCTGGAATGGTTTTTCTAGTTGGTTTAGGTTATGCTGCGAATGTATTCCTTTCAAGGGATCGTGGGTTGACGACGGAGATTTCGATCGTGCTGGTTTTTCTTTTCGGTTTTCTAAGCTTTTTCGATGCGAGTCGGAGTATTGCCGTCATGTCAGGCATAACAGTGGCCGTAGTACTTGCAATCAAGGAAAACCTGCACGAGTTCGCCCGTGAAGTTGAAAAAAGTGAGCTCTTCGACACATTGAAGTTTCTGGTAATCGCTTTTATAATACTCCCCTTGCTTCCGAATGAGACTGTTGACCCCTTAAACATCTTGAATCCCCACCAGATCTGGCTTATGGTCGTATTAATCTCGGGGATAGGTTATTTCGGCTACATCATGGTGAAGGTTTTAGGCGCTGAGAAAGGGATAGGAGTGACAGGTTTCCTTGGAGGATTAACTTCCTCTACAGCAGTCACAACCGCGATGGCTTCTAAAGTCAAGACTGACAAGGCCATTATTAAACCTGCAGTATTCGCAACAGTGCTTGCATCCTCAATGATGTTTCCAAGAGTGCTTGTAGAAGTCTTTGCCGTAAACCCTACACTCCTACCGTCCCTAATCCTGCCAATGGGAGTTATGCTCGTTACAGGCCTCGCAGCCTCCTTCCTGATACTTCACAGTAAAACCGACTTTCAAGCCAAAGTCAAACTAGAGTCGCCGTTAGCTCTCCGCCCGGCACTGAAATTTGGAGCATTCTTCGTGTTTATTTTGATCGTGTCTTCACTCTCCCAGAATTACTGGGGCAATGCCGGAACTTACCTTACTAGCGCTATCGCAGGGCTTGCAGACGTCGACGCCATAACCCTGTCCATGGCAACTATGGCCAAAGGCGATCTTCCGGGGGAGGTTGCAGTGAAAGCCATAGTACTCGCCACCATCGTCAACACTTTCATGAAGGTTGTTTACGCAAGGATTATCGGGACTAAGGAGTTTGCATTGTGGGTGGGGGCAACATTAGGAGTAACCATAATCGCAGGGCTTGCCACATTAATCATCATCTAAAAAAAAATGAGGAGGGGATTGTTCAAAAAAGTTTTTGGGGATAGAAATCCGTTTAAACAAGTGATTGTTGTGCGGGGGGACTTAAAATTGTCTCCTGGAAAACTCGCAGCCCAAGTCGCCCACGCAGCAGTCTCTGCCGCCCAGAAGAGCCCGCACAAGAAGGCTTGGATGCATCAAGGTCAGAAGAAGGTTGTGGTGGGGTGCGACAACCTAAAGGATTTGAAAGACATTTACGCCGTCGCAAGAAAAGCAGGGCATGCAACCGCACTAATAGAAGATGCGGGGAGGACCGAAATCGCACCCGGAACAGTAACATGCCTTGGGATAGGACCCGGCTTAGAGACGGAACTGGACGAAATAACCGGAAAACTCAAGCTACTCTGAAAGATGATAAACCCGATTAAATGGCTTGAAGACCACCCAAAGCTTGCGTCAAACCTCGCAATAATATACGCCGGAGTAATCTTTTTAATCTCGCAGACTCCGACAATCCCAGCACCACCCGGACCAGGCTACATGATGTACATACTCCACTTTCTAGAGTACGCTGGATTCGGAGCGCTCCTGCTCATCGCAGTTACGAGCAATAAATACGAGGGCAGTGCAATTACCCTAGCGATAGTAATAGGGGTTTTCTATGGATTATCCGATGAAATCCACCAGCATTTCGTGGCAACCAGATGCATGGATGCGGTGGACGCAGTCTTCGACTCATTAGGATCAGTTGTGGGAGCTTTTTCAGCCAACTTAATCCGCAGAATCTAATCCCTGAACATTTTTTTCCCCAGAGAATACAATAGTTTGTTATGGTTCAAAAGAGGGTGCTGGATGATGTCTTCAAAAAGACTGTCTCTTCTTCCAGAACTGGTAAGGTTCCCGGCGATGTAGCCTCCCTCATATTAAAGTCAGCTGACAGGGTTCAGAATGCTTATGGGGACGCTAGGAGTATTCTCGAGGGTTTAAATGAACATCCCAGATCAGATAGATATAGAAATGCCCGGAGGGGGGTGCTTCACGCATTCCAGGCTGTAAATCCCGCCGTCGAATACAATGATCTTCGAGGTGCACGTTTTCTGGGAGGCGATCCCGAAGAACTCGAACAGCGGTTGGGAGTGCGTGTTTTCCCGGCTACCGTTCTCATACCCCCGGAAATGTGGACTACCTTCTACTTCGAAGACCCAAATTCACGATTAAGCCTGCCCTACTATGTACAGATGCTCATTCAAACCCAGCGGGGAATCACCGACCAAAAACTTGAAAAATTCGCAGAGTCTGGTGGATTTCTAACCATTCCCGCACCTGACGGACCTTACAGGAACACTGTGACAGGGGAGACGGAACACGTGTTCTCAATTCATAAGGGTTTCGGCTTATCCCGTAAACTCCACCCGAAAGAGTTTGAAGAATCAGAGCGCTATCTCCTCTCAGGGGGATGTCACTTCTCATCGCACGACTACCGCTTTTCCCACCCTTGGAGTGAGATAGGGGGTATAAGCATTCTCGTAGACTCCCAACCATCACACCACGAGGACATTCACGGAAGCCAAGACCGCAATTTCTTTAGGGCGGGCACCATAAACAGGGAGCTTGGAGCATATCTAGGTGATGTTTTGGAGGGTAGTCGTATTGGAGACGAGATTAAAGAAACTTTAAAATCGGGGATTTATCAAGGCCAGCTTGTTAATCAACCCGATGAAATTGACGCAATCGTGGACACAATAATATATTTTGCCAAGCATTTTTCACCGCACGTCGCAATGAGGTACGTCGAAACGGCGGGTGCGGGTCAAATACCACAATTGCCCGACAGCAACCTTATGGGGGATGTCGCATCCCGGGCCTTAATGGTGTTAACCGGCCAGAGGACTTGGAACGGCAACTGGTATGAACTGGAGAGAAGATATTCTGACCCTGAAGTAAACCACCTCCCTGCGACCGCAGTGTTGGGCCACGACACGGAAATGAGGGTCTTAGATATTGAATCTAAAATGGAGCGGAAAATCGAAAGACTTAAACCTGCCGTTGCTGCTGTGAATGAGGTTTATGATCCTGCAGACGCCTTCTACTACCTCTTCCAATTCACTTCGACAGATGATTTTCTTGAAAATGTGAAGGAGCTTTCTGGGGATTAAACTTAAATATTTTGAATCTATCAAAGAGTATACGACATGAAGCCTGTTTTACAGCTTGCCCTGGATTTCGTGGATTTGGATCGGGCTTTGAAGGTGGCCCGGGAGGCGGGGGATAGTGTCGACTGGATTGAGGCGGGAACGCCCTTGATTAAGAGCGAGGGTTTGGAAGCCGTCCGAAAGCTTAGGGTTGCCTTCCCGAATAAGACGGTTGTCGCGGACATGAAGGTCATGGATGCTGGACGGGTTGAAGTCGAGTCGGCGGCTAAGGCGGGTGCGGATGTGGTTTGCGTTTTAGCTGCGGCGTGCGACTCTACGATTAAGGAATCGGTTGCGGCGGCAAGAGACTATGGAGTGAGGATAATGGTCGACTTGATTGGATTGAAAAATCCGGTGAAACGGGCTTCTCAAGTCTCAAAATTTGGAGTCGACTACGTTTCACTGCACACTCCCATCGACGACCAGATGCAGGCGAAAACACCGTTCGAACGATTAGGGGAGGTTGTGGAATCCGTCTCTGTTCCCGTCGCCGCGGCCGGGGGTTTGAACTCGGAGACTGTCGTAGACGCCCTTACTAGGGGAGCGAGCATTCTGGTTGTTGGAGGTGCCATAACCAAGGCGGAGAATCCGGGGGAAGCTGCGCGAAAGATAAGTAAGGCCATTAAAGGGAAGGTGAAGGTCGCGACGAAACTTTTTAAGAGGTCGACTGACGTTAAGACTATTTTTCAGAACGTGTCTTGCGCCAACATCTCGGACGCCTGCCACCATGAAGGAGACCTTGAAGGATTGATTGCAGTGTCTTACGGCAAGATGGTGGGTAAAGCCTTCACGGTGAGGACCATGCCCGGAGACTGGGCGAAGAGCGTGGAAGCAATAGATGAGGCAGTTGAGGGAGACGTTATTGTCGTTGATGCCTGTGGAGTGGGCCCCGCAATCTGGGGCGAGCTTGCAACCGAAAGCGCATTGCAGCGGAAGATTTCAGGGGTCGTCATCAACGGAGCGGTGAGAGACACTGGGGAGATTGCAAAGCTCAAGTTACCGGTGTACGCGCGTCTTGTCACGCCAACTTGCGGGGAACCGAAGGGTTTGGGGGAAATGCGCATTCCAATCAAGGTCTCAGGAGTTATCGTTAATCCAAGAGACTGGATTGTAGGAGATGAAGATGGAGTAGTAGTCGTACCCCAGGATAAGGCCGTTGAAATTGCAAATCGCGCGCAAGACATC
>Ga0268279_1000482_pt1 | contig 25416 bp, 24 predicted proteins | sample saktaG_6_FD_190142 | JGI IMG/M metagenome (GOLD analysis project Ga0268279, IMG submission 190142) | Saline water microbial communities from Sakinaw Lake, British Columbia, Canada - sak_2010_1_5_80m | ecosystem: Environmental > Aquatic > Non-marine Saline and Alkaline > Saline ...
TAGAATTATTACTGAGAATCAAATTCGTAATTCCGTTGGGCAAATCACCGCTTCCCAGAATAATATTCGAATTCGAACCAATAATAGTGTCGTCACTCACTGTATCAGAAAGAATCGTCATCTCTGAATTAACATACCATGGATCAAAATCTACCCCATTATAAATCAAGTCAGTAATACCCGCTTGGTCTGAAATTCCCCACCAGTTGTTTTCTGCATCCACTACCGGCGGATTTTCCAATAATCCTGTAGACACCTCGGCACTGACCGCCTTATTTACTGAAGTAAACTTATTTCCGTGAATAGTAATTGAAACAGTCTCTTTCTCAAAATTTATTGCCCAATTTAGGTTATGAAGATTATTATCTACTATATCAGCAGAAGAGGTGTCTGTTTCCGCATAAACTGATCCAATAACAATGCCCGTGTCGCCATTATAAATTTCGTTATCGTGAATATTGGCGTAAGATGCTCCGCTCCCGCCGTAAGAGCTAACAAATATTCCCGGCGAATCCCATGTGGGTGTTCCCGGTAAGCTTTTAGCGTCATGCAGAGTGTTACTATAAATCTCAACAGTTGAACCACCCCAAAGATTTACTAAATTCTGTACGCGAGTCGTACCATCTACACTGTCGCCTTTGACATCATTATTATAGAATTTTCCATTTGAATTAATGAACCTGATGCCACGCTTGTGGAAAGAAGAAATAACGTTATCGTGTACCAACGCATAGCTTGAATTTTCAATTCCAATACCGTTACTACCGTTCCGCCAGATATTTTTCACGAGAGAATTCTCTATCACAACAGGATTGGTTGAATCGCCAGAGTTGCTGACGAGTATACCGTAGGTGAAATTGTTTTCGCCGGTCGTCGAGCCGCCACCATTAATCTCAAAACCATTGATGGTGACATTATCTGCCCCGTCTATTTTAACAATGTAGTTCTGACCTGAATTGAGTCCAGTAATGACCGGCTTAGCCGCGCCTGATCCCAATAGCGTGAGTGGCTGACTGATTAGTACGCTTTCATTATATGTTCCTTATATGTTCCTTCTGCGACATTAATCGTGTCGCCATCACTGGCGGCGTCAATTGCGGCTTGAATAGTATCAAAGGACGATTCATCTTCATCAAGAATGCCATTTGGAATCGTATCAATAAAAGCTGAACCGGCGAGTGCCGAACCAGCTACAAAAAAACCGCTGACGACTAAAGTTGCGGTTAAAGCGATAGTAAAGACTTTTTTGAAATTGTTTGCGAAAATATTGTTTGCCATATTCTTTTGTTATTTTGACGAAGAGGATTTCGTCCTCTTCTTCACCTTCGCTTCTTATAGAAGCTTGGTAATTAATTAATAATTTTTAGTTTAAAAATTAAAGCGGCAACGACTATTACCGTCTTATTTCACCTTCTCAACATTAGATAATATAAGCTGGCTTGTCAAGTAGTTACAAAACAAAAAATCACCGCTCTTTTTAATGCTTAGCTGGTTTTATTTTTAATAGTAAAATAGTAAAAATAGATAATCCAAAATATTATCGATCCCTTCGGCAAATTCAAGACAGGTCCTTTAACAAATCATAATAAGTTCATTCTATAAACTTAGGGTAAATCCCTTATGTCCTACCTTATGTCCTATCTATATGTCCTATCTATTCTATGTCCTATCCTATTTAAGTTCCACATTAGCGCCGGCTGCTTCGAATTTTTTCTTCAAATCCTCAGCTTCTTCTTTTTTGGCGTTTTCTTTAATGACCTGAGGTGCGGCAGCTGCGGCATCAACCAAATCTTTGGCTTCTTTCAGCCCTTTTTGAGTGACATCCCGGACAACCTTAATCACCTCGATCTTCTTATCGCCGACAGCGGACAAAACAACGTTGAAAGAGCTCTTTTCTTCTGCTTCGGAAGCAGCACCGGCGGCGGCTGCAGCTGGAGCAGCGGCTACTGGAGCAGCAGCTGATACGCCGAATTTCTTTTCCAGAATCTTGACCAATTCGGCCAAATCCAAAACAGACATCTTTTCAATATCCTCAACCAGTTTTTTGAACTTTTCCAGAACTTTTAATTCTTCCTCTTTTGTTTCGCCTTCTGAGGCGGCTTTTGTTTCTTCTGCCATATTATTATTTTTTAATTGAACTTAATAAATAAACCAGACCTTTTAAATTATATCTCAAAGAATATGCGAAATTTGAAATCGGCGCGGCCAAACTGCCGACCAGCTTCGCCAAAAGCTCTTCCCTGGTCGGAAGCTGGGCTAATACTATCATTTCCTCCGCTTTTTTGAATTTCCCTTCAAGGAACCCTCCCAAGATCTTCAACTTTTCATTGGCCAGGCCGAACTGGTAAGCGGTTTTAGCCGGCATAATTTCATCTTCAAACCCGAAAAGCAAAGCAATTTCTTCCTTGTATTCGTCCTTGCTGAATTCCAGGTTGTTTTCTTTAAAGGCTTTTTCGATCAAGGTTTTTTTGGCCACCTTCAAATTGGCGCCGATTGACTTCAATTTTTTCTTAAGATCAGCCATATCTTTCACTTTCAGACCGGTAATGCCGATTAAAAGCACCACCTTCTGTTTGGCGATCTTATCCTTCAAATCATCGAGTATTTTTTGTTTTTGGATTTTAGTTACAGCCATGATAATAAAAAATGCCTGCTGGCGCAGACAAATAACAACAAGAATTAAATTCTTATTTATCCTCGGCGGGTCTTATGGTCGCCCGCTGTCTGCGGATGTATTTAGGATAGACGATGCCGGAAAATCTGTCAAGAGCCGGATCACTGTTCAAAACAGAGCAATTTCTGCGGGGTGTTGCAGGATCTGCCCAAAGAAACGGTCAATGTTTCCTTTTCTTCCAGTCTGACAAGGCCGGAAGACAAGCCGGCCAAGCCGGCTGCATCAATTCTTACGCCTTGGGGATTGTAGCATTTGGCCAATTCCATTTCCTGCCCGGTCACAGGAGGATAACCCGAAATAACCCCTTGGGAAGTCCGCCAATTCTGGCAGGTGGTGGTAAAGCTGTAAAGCCGGGACATATCGGCAGCAGTATATCCGGTAGTGATGAAAAGACAATCTTCCTTGCTCTCTTGGTTGATTTTACCCAGCCAAACCTTCTGCAAATCAGTCAAAAATACCTTTTCAAACTTCGTCTCGTTCAAAAACAGAGAAGACGACAATCTTTTTGAAAATTCTTCGAAATCCTTGGCCAAAAGGCGGCGGCAGGTTTTTCCTTCGGGTAAAGTGCCGACTGTCTCTGCTGCGACAAAAATGCCTTCTAAATTCAACCGGTCGGAAGCCAAAGTAGTGTCGTCGCCCAAAAATGCCTTCCAAATTCCGCCGAATTTCTTGGCATCCGCTTCTTCCTGGCATTTTCTGTCAGCCCCTTCCAAACCGCCCAAATCTCCCGTAAAACTCTTACCAGTTATGAAAACTCTCTTCTGCTCGGGAAAATCGCTCGGCAGATAAGGCCATTCGGCTAGCACCGACAGTTCGTCGCACGAGGCGAATTCAGGTCCGGCAATGGAGAAAAAATCATCGGAATAATCTCTTAATTTTCCCTCTTCCCAGGGATATTCCAAAATGGCTATCCGGTAATCTTCTTCCGGCTCCTGCCAGGCGAAAATCTGCCAATCGTATCTTTTCTTCTCAGCCGAAATATCCTTGGCAATCCATTTGGTTTCCTGCGAATCATCTCCTTTGACCAATAAGATTCCTACCTTGGTTATTTTTCTCGATTGCCACCTTATCTGGTAAGTTTGGCCGGCCTGCAGCATTTCTTGGCCGTTGGGCGAGATAAGCTTCAAATCTTCCTCAATGGAAAAATACCGGCGAACCAAAAGAAACGTTACCAGGATAATTACCAGAATCGCCAACCAGGCTAGAATTTTTTTAAAATTTATGGCCATCTCTTTATTTATTATAGCAATCAATAAAACTATCTCAAGTATTCCGCTTTCTTGATATTGTGATCTGTCAAAGTTTCGCTGAAAAAAGTTTGCCCGGCGGCCGTGGAAAGATAATACCAATAGTCGCTGTCTTCAGGATATATCGAAGCTTTAATGCTTTCAAGCCCAGGATTGGCGATCGGACCCAAAGGAAGCCCGCGGTATTTATAGGTATTGTAAGATGAGTCAATCTCTTTTCGCAAAGCAACCTCTTTCCTCATTTCGTCAAAATCCCAAGAGCCGGCGCCGATCCCCAGAATATAAACTATGGTCGCATCAACCTGGAGAGGCATATTGATCGCCAGCCGCTTCCAAAGTATTCCCGAGACCAGTCTTTTATCGGCCGGCGTCCTGACTTCCTTTTCGATCAATGAAGCCATGGTAACTATCTCAAAAATCGATTTCTCCTGTTTTTTGATTTCTTCCCTTAAATCAACGGTAAGCTTTTTGTCAAAGTTATTCAGCATTCTTCCGACAATATCCTCCAGACTTTCCTCTTTTCTTATTTCATAGGTATCCGGAAAAAGATAACCTTCCAGCGACGCCTCAGCCGGCTTGTCCGCCAAAAAATCAAAATCTCCGGAGAAATCTTTCGCAGCTATTTGCCGGACTTCTTCGACTAGGAACATGCCTTTATTTTCGAAATACCAGCCGATATCTTTCAAATTCCAGCCCTCGATAACAGTAATTTTTTCTTTCAAGACCTCTCCCTGAAAAAGCTTTTCAGCTATCTGAGGTATATTCATCGAAGGAGATAAAAGATATTGGCCGGCTTTCAATTCTCCGGCAATGCCTTTGAATAAAACGTAAATCCTGAATAATGGTCCCCAGCTGATTAATTTTTCCTTTTCCAGATTCAAGGCGATTTCCCTTGAGCCCTCCCCTTTTTCTACGTTGAAAAAAACTTCTCTTGTTTGGGAATCGATCTGCCGGCCGTCGGCAACCGGCATAAAAATCGACCAAACGGAAAACGCCGCCACGAAGATTACTACGACGATTATAATAACAAAAATTAGATGTTTTTTCATCGGATTATTTATTAATCAGAGGAACGAACATAAAACCGGGATATTCGATTTTATCGAAATTGTTTTCACTTTTTTTTATGAAAAGCCAGATGGAGGAATTTATCGGCGCCACGATTCTGCCGCCTATTTTCAGCTGTTTTTTCCAAGCCAAGGGCAGGCCGGTTCCGGTAGCCGAGGCCAAAATTTTATCGAACAACGCTTCTTCTTCATATCCTTTGGAACCGTCGGCATAAATAAACTCTATAATCCCCTTTTCCGCAAAACCGTATTTGGCCGCGTTTTCCTGGCCGATTTTTTTCAGCTCCGGAACTATTTCAACTGCAATCACTTTTCCCTGTCGGCCGACTATTTCAGCCAGCAAAGCAGCGGTCCAGCCCGATCCGGAACCGACGTCCAAGATCTTTTCACCCTTTTTCGGCTGCAACAATTCCAGCATGAACGCCACCACCAAAGGCTGGGAAATCGTCTGGCCGAAACCGATGGGCAGGGCTTCGTCAAATTCCGCCAAATCCTTCAACTTCTCCGGCATAAAATCAACCCGTTTTATTTTCTTAAAGGCCTTGATTATTTCCGGCGTTTTCAAACGTCCTTGGTTTATCAGGTTTTCAATCAGCGCCATAGAAAAAATCCGATTAATAACTGATTATCCTTTTGATCGGCAGCCCAAAAACCGAAATTTCATTATCTGGCACAATTTTTGGAGGAAAGGAATCCTGTCTATGAGCAAGATGCCGTCCAAATGATCTATTTCGTGCTGAAAAATCCTGGCCGACAAACCTCCGGCTTTCATTTCTTTTTTTTCTCCCCGCAAATTGAGAAATTCCATTTCTATTTCTCCGGCTCTTTTTATTTTCAGAAACAAGCCGGGAAAACTCAAACAACCCTCTTCTCTTATTTCAGTTCCTTTGCTTTTTCTGGTTATTTTCGGGTTAATGAAAACTTCCGGACCATTGGCTGTCTGGATAATGATTATTCTTTTCAATTCCCCGATCTGCGGGGCAGCCAAGCCGAGGCCGTCTTTCTGTTCCACCGTTTCCTTCATATCTTGACTCAAATTTCTTATCTCATCGGTAATTTCCGTAACCTCTTGGCATTTTTTCCTCAGAACCGGATTGGGATATTTTTTTATTTCTAAAATCATAGTTTTTTATTCATGATGGCGGAGAGATTCCACTGGTTTTAATTTAGCCGCTTTTCTGGCCGGGAAAAATCCGGAAAGGCTGCCGACCAACATGGAGAAAAGCAAACCGAAAAGAATCAAACCCGGGCTGACCGAAGCCGTAATATAAAACATCGGGTGAGCTCTGCCGTACAGTTCAACCGATTTGGCCAGAATTATTCCCAACAGCGTGCCGCCGAAACCGCCGATTATGCCGATAATTCCCGATTCAAACAGAAAAATGGCTAAAACCGTTGAATTCTTGGCTCCGACCGCTTTCATGATTCCTATTTCCCGGGTTCTTTCGCGGACCGAAGTGTACATGGTGTTCATTATGCCTATCCCTCCGACTACCAAAGCAATGCTGGCAAAAGCAAAAATCACTACTTGAAGAATGGCCATAACGCTTTCCACCATATCTGAAACACTTTCGCTGGTCAGCACCGAATATGCCGGTGCGTCTTCACCCAGCCTTCTTTTCCCTGTTTGTTCAAGAGCCTCTTTAATATCTTCAGCCACTGTTTCCACATTAAAACCGGGAGTTACTTTGACCATGGCAGCCGGCGTGCCTTCCCTTTTGCCGGTGACTGCCCGGAAATCTTCCAAATCAAGAATAATCATCGAATCATCCTGTTTGTTCCCCAGAGATTTCAAAATGCCAGCCACCGAGAATTTCCTGCCTTTGATGCTAATTTCATCCCCCACTTCTATCCCCGGAAAAACGTCTTTGGAAACAAAGTTGCCTATCAGGACTTCCCTGCGGCCGGAACGGGGGTAATCTCCTTCTGCTGTCTGCCAGCCCATATCTTCTTTCAAAACAGCTGACGCTTTATCAAAAGAAATACCGCATAAAAAGGTTATCTTGGCTATCCCCTCGTGTCTGGCAACTTCAGAAGCATAAGGATAAACCACCACTGTTTCCACACCCCTGGTTCTTTCTATAGTCCTAATGTCTTCGTCGCTCAATTCCATTCCTCCTATCATAGCCATAAAAATGTCCGCCATCTCTCCAGGCATGACGATGATCAAATCGCTGCCCATCATCCTCAGCTGCATCATAATCGTATCCTTCAAACCTTCGCTCAAAGAAATCAGGGAAATTATCAAAAACACCCCGATGATGATACCGATGATCGTCAGCCAGCTTCTGAAAGGCCGGCTCCTCAGATTGCGCAAGGCAAGTTGGAAACATTCTTTTATTTGGACCATAAAACTTTTTTCGCTTGCTGATGATTAACGATAATCTGACCGTCTTTGATATTGACGATCTGTTCGCTGTATTCGGCGATATTGGGGTCGTGAGTCACCACCACGATGGTTTTGCCCTGTTTCTGGTGAAAGTCCGTCAGAATCTCCATTATCTTTTTCCCGGTGACCGAATCCAGATTGCCGGTGGGTTCGTCGGCAATGACCATTTCCGGATCATTGGCAAAAGCCCTGGCAATAGCCACTCTTTGGCGCTGGCCGGCCGACAATTCAGCCGGCTGATGATGAAATCTGTCTGCCAAACCGACCGATACCAAGAGGTTTTCAGCTTTTTTTCTCCGTTCTTTCAAAGAAATGCCCTGAAAAACCATGGGCAGCATAACGTTTTCCAAAGCATTGAGATTGGGTAGAATGTTGAACTCCTGGAAAATGAAACCAATGGTTTTCCCTCTTAAATTGGACAATTGGTCTTCGGAGAGTAAAGAAATATCCCGGCCCTTCAAATAAACTTTGCCTTTGGTCGGAAAATCCAAAGTTCCGATCATATTTAAAAGCGTTGACTTGCCGGAACCGGAAGGCCCCATAATAGTGACAAAACCGCCGGAAGGGATCTCCAGATTAATATCCTTTAAAGCAAGAAGTTCAACTTTTCCCAATTGATAGATTTTCCAGATGTTTTCCAGTTTAATGATTGCTTCGGACATCAGGTTATTTTCGGCTGATTACTTGTTCTCCCTCCTCAAGCCCGGAAATGATTTCCGTCATATTGTCGCTTCCCCTCAAACCGATTTCAATTTCTCTTTTTCCGATCGAACCGTTTTTGTAGACTTCAACGATTGTTTTGTCCCCTTCTTTTCCGATAACCTCCCTGGGAATAACCAAAACGTTCTCTTTGGAACCAATTTGGATGATTAAATCGGCCGTCATGCCGGGTTTGATATCCTCCGGCGCTTCGTTAAAACCGATAATCGTTTCGTAATAAACCACGCCGTCGATTATCTTCTCCGCAGGATTTATCGAAGCGATCGCGCCTTCGATCTTTTCGTCGGGAAAAGCAACCAGGGAAATTTCAACTGGATTGCCGACGCTTATCTTAACCACGTCTTCTTCGTAAATATCCGTTTTTACTTCGTAGGGGACGATCGGCAAAAGAACGATAACTGCTTCCGACAAGGCCGGCTGGACCAGTTCTCCGACTCTCTTGTTGATTTCAACGACTTTGGCGTCAACCGGACTGATCAATTTAGCTTCCTTAAGCTGGTTCTCGTAAAGCTGCACCCTGACCTGGGCTTGCCTTATCTGAGCCTCATACAATTCAATGTTTACCTGGCTGGTTCCGGCTTTGACCAAAGCCAGATTATTCTCCGCTTCCTGAAGCTTGGACTCAGCCGTTTCAATGTTCAATTTCATCAATGAGATGGTTTGCTGGCTGCTGACGACATTGGTCAAGGCGGTGTTAACGTTTGTTTTCAAAGTGTCCAATAAAGCCCGGTCAGTTGCTGAAACATTGCTCTTGTAAACAGCTGCCCTGTCAACGATTTCACGAATCGTTTCCAGATTGTTGAATGCCGTTTCCAAAGAGCTTTTCATCAAAGAAAGGCCTGATTCAATATTTTCATTGCCGGAATCGCTTTTTAATGTCTCCAGATATAATCTTGCTTTTCCTTCAGACGTTTCCATTTTATCCCGGGCCAGCGTTATTTTTATGCTGTCCTGGTCTTCAACAATAATATAGTTCGTGATAAATTCTTTGACAAAAGCCAAAGCGTTATAAATCGGAGGGTAGGAATTGTCCAAAACAGTGACAGTTGTTCCGTAGCTGCTGTTCAAATTTTCTTCGGCTACGCCCAAGGATTTCCTGGCGCTTTCCGTCTGGCTTTCAGCAATCTTAATTTTCTCCGGTTCGGCGCCGGCCAGCAGTTTTTCCAAGTTCAATCGGGCCAATTCAAGGGAAATCCGGGCATCCTGAAGCTGAAGGTCGATATTAGTCGTATCCAATTTGGCCAGTTCCCGGCCAGCCTCGACTTCCTCACCTACTCTAACGTAAATTTCCTGAATCTGCCCGCTATTTTTAAAATTAAGGTTTATTTTTTCTCCTTTTCTGACTTGGCCGCTTTCAAAAATCTCCTGCGAAATATCTCCCCGGACAACCTCAACCAAAGAGAATTTTTCATTTTTCTCGTTAAAGAAAACCTGATAGAGGCCGACGATCGACAGAATAACGACAGCAGCCAATAACAATATTTTTTTGTTCATCGCTTTATTATTTTAATAATTATGAACTAAAGCGGGGGTGCTAGGATTCGAACCTAGAACAGAAATTTTGGAGATTCCTATGATAGCCATTTCACTACACCCCCCGTCTGCTTATTTCTTCGATTCCTTATGTAAGGTGTACTTCTTGCACCATTTGCAGAATTTTTTCAAATATCCCTAATCACATATTGCGTCTTGCACAAAGGGCGTAATAAAAGAAATAACGGTCAAGGTCTTTGAGAGAACTTTTATATTCTTTCCCGCCCGTAATAGCATCGCAAAATAATTCTCTGGCGCGAGCGATTTCTTTTAAACGTTTCTTCCAGCGCGGGTCTTTCAATGTCAAGTCAAAAAGTTCAAGGGCTCGGATTACTGCGCTTTTAAAGTTGTTTTGGTCTTTGTTCTCCCAATGAAGCGCCCGATTGACTTCACTACCAATATTTCCAAGCTGTTCACAAAGCGAAAGCTGGAACCACATCCCTTCGGCTAATTCTTTATGAATTATTTCCATACCTTCACTCCGCAATTAATTTATTTACAATCATCTTAATCTGTTTTTTTATCTTCGGATTCTCCACATCTCGCGAACGATTACCATAAGAGGGCTTAATGTTAATTATAGAATCAAATTCTATCAATTCCTCATCACTCTTTCCCAGATAAAGATTGATGCCCCAGGTATTTTCCCGCTTTGAATTTTCTTGCTCCATCAACAATACTTCTTCGTCAGCGTGCATTTCACCACCTACGGCCATTATCCCCTGCTCGACATCAACAACTGCTTTTACTAAATCGCCAAATTGTTTTTTGGCAATGTCAACAAGCTCTTTTTTGCTTATTGAATTTTTTACAATTTTTATCTCTTCCATATTATTTCTTCCCTTCTTTGTGCATTGTTTGTTTTCTGCACCATTTGCAGAATTTTTTGAATTCCAATTTCCGCTCCGCCGCCTCTTTTGACTTGCGGGTGAAATAATTGGTCCTTTTGCATTCTTTGCACTGAAGCTTAATGAATGGTTTCTTTTTTGTTGTCATATGAGCCGGAGACGAGAATTGAACTCGTGCTTTCTTCTTTACCAAAGAAGTGTTTTACCACTAAACTACTCCGGCAATTTTTGTGGGTGCGGCCGGAGTCGAACCGACGGGGCCCTTACGAACAACTGTTTTACAGACAGCTCCCACCCCCTATGGGACTACGCACCCTCAAATATAATTCCAAACTCTTTGGCTCTTTTAAAATGTTTTGGGTTACCGAATCCAATTTCAGCAACGTATCGATATAAATTAGATTTTCTTGTTAGATAAACATTATAACTACTAATTTTAGAAGGAAAATAGCCTAATTCTAATAAAATTTTTCTAGTTGATTGAAGTAAAGGAATAGATCGGTTGCAAAAAGCCATTTGGACCCCAAATCTAAGGCGGTAAATCGAACCATCTGTATCAAAAAATCCCCTTAGAAAAGATCTTTTATAAGAATCTTTGGTAAAAACCCAAGATGGTATATCTACTTGAGCTTTTACTTTATTGGTTGCATATAATCCTTTTTCTTTTAAATATCTTACTAAATCAACTGAACTTAAAAATAAATTCTTCATATCCTCTTTCTTACGATAATTACATCCAGCCTCTACTCCAAATAAAAATTTTAAAAGGTTTTTTACATAATTTCTATATTTTCTATCAATATTGTTGTTTATAAATACCCAGATTTGCCCGTGACTAAGATGACCGTCGCCTAACATTATTCCAAAAAATTCAGCTAGCTTTTCAGATAAATTAGGAAAAATTAGCTCACCCCTCTTTTTATTTAAATAATGAAATTTTCTTTCGGGGGTGCTGGGGATATTTAATCTCTTCATTCGCTTAAAAACCGTCTTCTCACTTATCATTAAAATCTTACCAATTTCAGCAATCGTTTTATTCCGATTTACATAAAACTCTACTAATTCTTCACGTCTCTCATTTTCTTCTTCAATTGTCCAGCGTCTTGGCATTTCTAAATTTTAACACAAATCCCGTTATTTTCCAATGATTTTTCCGTGTTTTTTTCGCCAATCCTCTATTTTTTTATGGCTGCCGGAAAGCAAAACCTTGGGAGTCCCCCACTTTGTTCCTTTTCCAGGAGAAAAAACTTCGGGCCTGGTATATTGAGGATACTCGATAAACCCTTTTTCTTTGGTGATTCTTTCTTTCAACAACTCCGGCTTGCCCAGAACTCCAGAAAGCAATCTGGCTGTTGTTTCCATAACCACCATGGCCGGCAATTCCCCGCCCATTAAATCGTAATCGCCGATGGAAAGCTCCAGATCAGCCAAATGTTTGGCTACTCTTTCGTCCACCCCTTCATACCGGCCGCAAATCATTATAATCCGGTCCAGTTTTGACAATTTATAAGCGATTTTTTGGTCAAATCGCTTTCCCCTGGGGGTGAACAGGATAACTTTGGCTTTTTTGCCTTTTCTGTTTTTTTTAATGTTTTTAACTGCCTTATAAATAGGCTCAATCTTCAACACCATGCCCAAACCGCCGCCAAACGGCCTTTCATCAACCGTTCTGCGTTTGTCATTGGTGAAATCTCTCAAATTGCGGATGTTAATTTCAATCAAACCCTTTTCCCGGGCTTTTTTAATAAAAGATTCTTTCAGATAAGAATCGAAAATTCCCGGAAAAATGGTGATAATATCGAACTTCAGCATGCAGTTTTTTAAAACAAAAACGGGCTATTATTCTTGACAATAGCACCGTTTTTGCTTCTTGTAAACTTTTTCAGCTTACAGTTTTAAATCTTCAATAGATTCGGCTTTTCTCGGCCGATCCTGCCTGCTGCCTTCCGGCTCTTCGATCTTCAAATTCACTCTGGCGTGATTCTTGAGACCGACGATGCGGACCAAGCTTCTGATAGATCTGGCAGTGGAACCGGCTTTGCCGATAATCTGTCCCATGTCTTCGGGATTCACTTTCAAAGAAAGCAGAACTCCCATTTCATCAACCTTGCGGTCGATTTTGACATCATCCGGATTATCAACTAAAGCTTTCACTAAATATTCAAGAAATTCTTTGTCGTTTCCTTTTGCTTCGGTCATGATTCTTTCTTGGTTGATAATTACTGATAATTAATCTTTACTAGTAGCTCCGACCTTTCAGTGATTCTGAAATATAGCTACTACGCCAAATTCTAATTTATTTTGGGAATTTGTCAAGATCGCTAAACAAACATTCTGAGCAGCCAGGTGGGAAGAATATCGCTTATTAGAGGAATGCGTTCTATAAGAAAAGGAATGGCGCACGATTTGAACGACACTTTGGTTATGGAAAGGAAAAGAACGATAAAAAGTATTTCCAAAGGCAGTTCTATTATTTGTTCGACAAGGGGAAGAGGAATAATCAAATCAATAATTTCAATCAAAAGAGCCAGAAAAAGCAGTATCATTCCTCCGGGCGATAAAAGGATATCGCGGGGAATCTTCTGGAACCAGCCGCCTTTTTTCTTGGGAACAGTTGGTTTAACGGCTTCCTTGCCTTTTTCCGCTTTTCCTTCAATATCTTCTGCGCCTTTTCCCGTTTTTTCTTCGGTTTCTTCCGCCATAATTTTATGTTTTCGCTGTTTTATTCAACCGGTTCTTTATAAATGTCTTTTCTGGGCGATTCTTCTCTGATTCTTTCAACCGGTTTTTCAACAGCCCCTTCCGTAAGTTCGGCTTCCTTTTTATAAAGCTGTTGCAGGACCGGCTTTACCGGATAAAAAATTAATTGATTGATTTCCCCCGCTATATTCTCTGCCGCTTCTTTCTCTATTTTCAGCTCCTTTTCTAAAGTTTCTTGAAAGTTTTCCACCGGTAAAATGCCGAATAAGACGAAACCGACGTGTTTGGCAACTTCGGAAATCTTATCTTCTTCAATTTTGTTCCTGGTACAGATATTGTAAATATTATCGGCAGTTTCAACGGAAAAAATCGCCTCTTTCAGTTCCTCCGGAAGTCCTTCATAAAGTTTCTGCAATTCTTCTTTAGTATATTCTTCTGGCATATTCTCTCACTTTTTATTTGATTATTTTATTGCTTCTTTTATTTTATCACAAAAGAAATCAATGAAAAGGCATTGTCAAGAAAGTTGACAAAAACAATTTAATATGATATAATTATAATATAAGAAATTTACGAAACAGAACATTAAAAATTAAATAGGAGGTGCGAAAATGACAAAGTTCTGGCGAATTATCTGCGGTATTGCCGCTGCCCTATTCTGCTTGTGCCTTTGTTACGCCATAGCTGAAAAAGGATTAGTTATGCCGTTTATAGGCAAACTGGAATTCAAGTGTTTCGGTAACGCCATAACAGGCAACCAGGTTATTTGTGCTTTATGCGCCACTGCTTTCTGGCCGGCCGCTCTGGCATTCTTTTCCAAAAAACCGTTATATTTTTTGGCGGCTTCCGTCTTATTTTTGGCAGGCGCTTTCATTATTTTTTATCTTATTCCTGTTGTAGAATCCCAGCTTCCGGCAAAGGTCCTGTTTAGCGGCCAGGCAAGTTACAATAACATTCTTGCTACCATTGGCGTTACCCTAATTATGCTTATTCTCGGCATAGCGGGCCTAGCCATAGGAATCTTAATGCCGTTAACATTGATAATCACCAGCTTCCAAAAATAAGAAAAAAGAGGGGTGTGTGAAACTTCCAAACACACCCTTTTATATTTGACAAAAATAATTTAATGTGATATAAAATAGAATCAACCGGAAGCTCTTTCAAAACTTAACAGGAGGTAGAAAGAAATGAAATCCCTGATATTACGAGTTGTCAGTCTGCTTGTATTAATCGGAGTAGCGATATTTTTACTGCTCAAATTTTGGATTTTTACCGCGGTAATCATTTGTTTAGGATTAACTATTCTTTTGTTAATCTGGAAATGGTTAGCGCCAACGAACCGCTGGTTTACCTTTATCAAAGAAGGTACGGCCAAGGTTATAGTCAAAGGAGACGCTTTCAAAAAAGTTCTCATTCAATGGACGGACCATACTATTGACGACGAACAAAATGTCGTTGAAGGAGAAGAACCCTGGCATCCCTTTGGCGGATTCAGATTCTACGGTTTCTGGCCTCTACTGGATATTTACACCTATAATTTCAAATGGTCTGGGGTGACCGAAGACGGAGAAGTAGTCAAACATCCCAAAGAGCTAATAGATTTCATTTTATTGAAAGATGACGTTTATTGGACAAAAGTGGAAAAGGCAGAAGATAAAAATCTACTGCCTTTGGATATTGAACTTTTCTTGACCATCAGCGTCATAAATCCTCGAAAAGCTCTTTTCAGCGTTCAAAATTGGCTGGAAACGGTCATTAACCAGATCAAACCCACTGTTCGGGACATTATCACTAATGATGAGTATGAAAACTGGATAAAGAACTCGGACGGTATAGGTAAAGAAATCTATGAAAAAGCAGAGAAGAAAGGATTATTAGCTGAGTTTGAAGAAAAATACGGGGTAAGAATCAAAAAAATTCAGGTCAAGAAGATTGACCCCCCGGAAGAGTACAGAGAAAGAACCTTGGCACCATATCTCGCCGAGCTCGAAAGAAAAAAAACAGTTATCCAGGCTCAAGGAGAACAAGACCGAATTGCTCTGGTTTTTACCAAAATCCAGGAATTTGGAGATCTGGGGAAACTGTTAAAAACTCTTGAGGCGGTTGAAAAAAGTGAACTGGCCGCCAGTTTAACAATTCAGGCCGTTCCCGGACTACAGGAAGTTCTTAAGGGAATTTTCGGAAAACCGACGGAAGCGGTTACTCCTGAAGAATTCCGAGAACTCCGAGAAACGGTTGAACGTTTGTCAGAAGGAGGAAAAGCAACTTAATACCAGAAGAGGTTGGAGAAATCCAGCCTCTTTTTACATTTATGAACCGCCTACTCCCGGCCTGCCTTTGGGCGGTCGTGGCGGTTTACCAGTAGGAGAAGTACCGCCTACTCCCGGCCTGCCTTTGGGCGGTGTTTTTTTAGATGGAATATCTTCATACTCTGCATCTTCAACACCCCATGGAGCAGAAATATCCGGTCCTTTACCGGAACTACCGGCGCCTGGCTGGCGTGGTGGTTTAGTTCCAGTTCCAGGCGGTTCCATTCCAAGCGCCTCTCCGGGAGAAGAAGTAGGTTTTGACGTGAAAATTTTCGGCGTCACAAGGTCAGTCGTCCAACCCTGCTCTCTAGCTCTATCACTCTCAAGGTAAGAGAAGAATCCTTCTTTGCCTTGATGTTTTCCTTTGAAATCATCTTTGTACTTCTGCCAAATATCCGGCATCGGTTTACCTTCAAGGTCCGGTCGCCCTTTTACGAAATCTTTTAAAATTTCATTGATTGTTCGAAGAGTAGTTTCTTGGCCTTTTTTCACCGACTTATTGACGCTTTCCCAGAAATCACGGCCCCTTTCCATTCCTGCTTCAACCACCAACTTATCGTCAAGCACTTCTTTCTCCCAATTGGCAATATGCTGGCCTCTGGCTTCGCCAACTGCTTTAGACACCGCTCCTTTTTCATCCAAATTTTCATAACCTGGTATTAATCCGGTTGCTGCCCGGGCTAAACGCGGATCCCCTCTTAATAAAGTGCTATGCGCGCCGCCGCTCAGAGCGATTTGGAGAAGTCGTCCTGTTTTGTCTTTAAATTCCGGTATTTTAAAGAGGTCTGCTTCATTTTTCACTTTATATTTTTTCTTATAAGCATTGAAAAAGTCCTGAAAATCCCCTCTGTTCGCCAATTCCATCATTCCGCCAACTGCTTTTACTCCGTAATCTGCGCCGGTAGCCATACGGTAAGCAATCTCTTGAGATGAATAATTACTGGCATCTTTTTTCGCTGTCTCTATGGCCGGTCTAAACTCTGCATATTTTCTGGCTGGTTCCGGAATAAACCACCTGCCGAAAGGAACTTTCTCCGCGACCCGCACCGCTTTACCGGCTGCCTCTCTGAACCTGGTCTTTTCTTCTATAGAGGTTTTAGCTCCCCTCCATGTCTTTTTACCTAACCATTTCCCGCCTGTTAGACCCGCGCCTTTAGCCAAGCCGATGGCTGCGCTGGCTCCCATTGCTCCGGTTTGCAAGCCGACCGTAAAGCCCAGAAAAAGAAAAACAATAATGACGAAAAAAGGAAAAACCTGGTCAAGCCAACCGACGGTTGTCGCTTCAATCCCCGGCATATTCAATTGACCGACAAAGGTCTGTTGAAGAACGCTGAAGCTGTTCATAGCCAGATAAAGGAAAAAGGCGATGGGAATGCCGACAATCGACCACTGAATCAGCTGCTGCCACCACATATCCCAGAATTTCTTGGTGGCCGGCAGAATCCAGAAAACAAAAGCTAAGGGAGACAAAATGGTCAGAACCCAGATAACAACGTATCGTATCAGGAAAATGGCGGCGAAAAGAAAAAAAGCGAGGCCCATGGCTAAATTAACAATGATTTGAGTTGCTCCCATTGTTAATATTCCCACTTTATCATGCAAATCTCCAGAGAGGTTAGTTAAAGTTTTACTAAGTCCGTAAATAAAAGTGCTTATACCAGTACCGGTATCGCTTATCCCTGTTCCGATTCCCTCTAAAAAGAAATTCATAACGATATTGGCGGCATCAACAATCAAACCAACAAAAACCGGAGCGAAATTGACCAGCAAAGCGACAAGAATCAATTTGGCGAAAACTTTCTTACCTTCGAGACTCTTTATTTCCAAAGCAATGGAAAGGGCGATGAAAACCAAGAAAACGACCAAAAACAAATTAACAAAGTCCTTGGTAATGTCCAGCCCCATGGCGACTATAGGATTGGCGTTCGGGCCGTCAATCCTGGTATAACTCAAACTTATAAAGCCCGGGCTGGTAACCCAATTCAAAATAGCTCCTGCTATTTGACAGAGGCCGCCGGAAATCAGTACTAAAAAAGCCATAAAGCAACCGAAAATAAATGTGAGAACTGTCGCAGTAATCTGACCAATACCAATAAGAGCGGAAAGCATAATCTTTTTTGGTTTTTTAATTATTTTTATAAAACTTGACCATTGATAACATAGATTGATTGAAGACAGGGATAACACTCTGCCAATCCCACTGCCCGATCCAAAGACCAAATCCAGCCGCACTGACCGCAGCGGCCAATGCGATTATCAAGAAGATTATTGTCATTGCTTTTGATTACTTCGCATTCCCCTTGGAATCCATCTTTTTCAAATAAAACCGCGAAAATAATTCCTTTGGGGTCAATTTGTATTGACCTGGTATTTTCCGCCAAAGTACCGCCGCTTACATCCAAATCTGATTCTCCAAACGTTCTTATAACGGGATTATGGGCAGTTGGCTGAAAATTTTTCCAAATATCAACATCGCTTTCTTTAGGACAAAGGCCTATTTGCTGATTATAATCAACACAAGCATATAAAACCACTCCTTCTGCCTCAGCTGACGGACTGGCAGTTTTTCTAAAAAGAGTAAACGATTTTGATTTAAAATCAAAATCCGGCAGATAATCAATAGGCGGTACATAGTCATATCTTTCGTCAAGCCAAGAAGGGTCGGTAACAAACTCACATTTGCCGGCCTGATTGTCTTTTTCATGCAAAATCAAGCCGTATTCGTAAACATCGTATCTAAGTTTCCCGCCAACTATTCTCCTATCGGGTATGCTGAAAAAAGTGTTTTTTTCTTTTTGAACAGTGAAATTAGCAAAATTGCCGGAAAAACTCATCCTAAAACAAGCACCTTCATCATTCGGCCCCATTTTTTCTTTTATTTTTTCAACCGCTTTATTCTGTTTTTCCAAGCTTTCATCTGTAATTTTACCATCTTTATATTCAATATTTTTATAGTCGTTGATATAATTCTCAATTTCCGGCACCTTATAACTACAGACATAAATTCCCGGCATAATCATTGGGCTTAAAGGAGGCAACTTCCTTATCTTCAATTCGACCAACTGAGGATTAATGGTATTGAAAATGAAATAAGCGGAAAGCAGAATTATTGCTCCTAAAAATCCGTTGGAAATTCCGCTTTTGGCCGCGCCGAGCTTGGCCGGTTCGCCGGCTGAAGTCAAATAATTAATGCCGTTATAAACCACCACGCCGAAAATCACCAGGCCGATAAGAAGAACCGCCAAACGAAAAATATAATTGACGTATTCGGGCAAGCCCGTGCTGATATATTCCGGTTTCACCACGCCGGGGATGTTCGGATAAGTCAGTTCCAATGAGCTTGTTTCGGCAGCCGAAAGAAAACCAAAAGGCGAAAGAAGAAGATAAAGAATCAAAGCTGAAAAAATAATTGTTTTTCCCATAAGAAAACTTTCTAAATTCATTCTAATATATTAATTATGTTTTTGGAAGCTTTTTCTATCTCGTCTTTGATTTGCTGAATTTCTGCGGTATTAACAGACGAACAAGGGTTGCCGCCGCTCGGCTTCTGGCTGACGCAGGAAGGAAAATTCAGCAAAGCGGTCAAGCTCGCTATGGAAGGCAATTGAAAACCGGGAATTTTAATCGGAACTTCTTTGCTATAATCAAGAAAGCTAAGAGGAATAGTCGGTAATTCATATTTTATTTCCTTTGTCAAGATGATTTTTTTCAAGTTCTCCGGCCAAGGAATGGAAGTTGTTGCTGGCAAACCGACAAATTCATTCAAATTAATGGACGGAACCGTAATCGATCCCAAAGAAATGACCAGCGGTGGAATCTGAAGGCATTGTTTTGTTTCGTCTAGCGGCTGGACCGGAATCAATCCTTGCCAAATCTGTCTTAATCTTTCTCTTTCTTCATCGGTCAAAGTCTCTCCCGGAATCTCTCCCGGAATTTCTTCCTCTCCGACGCCGGGTCTGGGTTCTCTCCCCCGGAAAAAAAGCCAGCTGATAATAACGATAAAAATCAAAACCGCTATAATTGAAGCCGCTATAATGTCTCTTTTTCTATTCCTCAATAGTGCCATAACTTTAGATTATTGTATCACAATTAATCCGCTACTTCTTCTCTAAAAGGCAGGAAATCGCCGATGCAGATGCCTAGCTGGTAGTTGGCATTTATATGATCTTCGATTCGAGCTGCAATCTCCTGAAGACGCTGATTTAACTGTTCTTCAATACTATTGGCAATTTCCTTATTTATTCCCAAAGCCGCCACATCAAGTTTTGTCTGAATCTTTTCTTGAAAAGTATCATTGACTTTTCTTTCTATATTTTCAATCTGATCGCTCACCTGTTGAAGGTTGTTTTTCATATTTCCGCAGAATTCATTGATATCTCGGCAATAAGGAATTTCCGGCAGTTCGGGAAATTCCGGCCAGGTAAGTAAAATATCGTCAAAAACAAGACGAAAACCGGGTATAGGCATACTCCATTCATAATGAACACAGCCCGAAATATCAAGACCAAACCAGGCAAGTACCATTTTAGCAAAAGTTCCCGCAATCTCTCTAAAACCAATGCCAAGATCAATGCCTGAAAGTTTAAAAGTGACCTTAGGCCGAGGTATTCCCGGCCAACGATATTCTATTTCCGGAGTAATAAGATTGCCCAAATTGGGCAAGCCGGAAAACTTGAAAGGAGTAGAACCGTATTTAATTTTACTTATTTCAATATCCGGCAGAGGAACGCGAATTGTTCCTCCAGCTGCAGTACGAATTTTTAAATCAGGCAAACGAATGGAAGGAACTGAAATTTCCGGTATGTCAAGATAAGGCAGTTGGAATTTGAAATCCGGGAAGATATTGGCGCAGTTATTCAAATTGCAAAGCTCCCAATCCGGCAAAACTAAATCTTCAAATTTAAGACTGGGCAATTGAATTTCAATTAAAGATAAAGAGCCAATTTTAAGGTTAAAATGAGGCAGATTAATATCGCGGATTTTCACTTTGGGAAAAGATATTTTGAGATTGGTCGAAGGAGAAGCGGAACAACCCGGCAAACTGGCGGGATAATTAAAAACACTTTTCCTGACATAAGAATAAGAAAAATCCGGTAAAGAAACTTCAGGAGAGTCGGGAGATTCGTATTCTTCGGGGATAGAAAATTCCCTGGTAAAAAGAGGCAAGAACTTGCACTGCTCTGGTATTTCTGGCAACGGATTTTCTGCCTCCTCTTCTGTTTCTATTAATTCGGCGTATTCTTCGGCGTATTGTTCTTTTAACTGTACGCATTTATCCTGTAAAACCTCCAGATTGCAATTTGCGGGAACCGTTTCTCCTTGTTCCTGGAATAATTTTTGACATTGCGCTTTTTGAGCCGCTTCTCTCTTGGCCGGACTGCCCAAAGACTGGCAGACAGCGGGCAAGTTGCATATCGCAGAACTATATCGATAAATGGCAGTACAGGTTGAATACTGTTGCCAAAGAACGTCGCACTTATCAACGACCGCCCTATAAACCTTTTCCATATCCCAACATTTGGCGTCAGGCATACTCAGTAATATATCCCGAGACATTTTAAGACATTCTCGCTCCACTTTCTTACAGGGATCGCCCGTAAAAAAACCTATAAAAGATTGGAATAAAGATTTATCTTTATTGCATTTTTTCCTGGCCTCTTTGCAATCTTTTTTCATCTCTATACACGGGTCTGTCAGACAAACTTCTTCTGCGATTTCTTGTCCTTCGGTTCCTGCGGCCGCTTCGGCGGCTGCTTCGGCTGCCGCTTCTTCTGCCGCGACCGCTTCATTTTGCGCGATTACCATTGCTTCGCAGGCTGCTGCCGCAGCTGCTTCGGCTGCTTCTTTTTCTTCCTCCGACGCTGCCGCAGCCGCGGCTGCCGATTCTTCGCACGCGGCTGCCGCTTCTTCGGCGGCTGTTGCCATTTCTTCCGCTAAAGCTGCCGCTTCTTCTGCCGCGGCTGCTTTTTCTTCTTCTGTTTCTTTTTCTTCTTCTTCTCCTTCTTTACTTATTCTTAGTTTCAAATCGTCTGTGCTTTTTTCTACTTCCTCTATTTCCTCGCAAGGATAATGGAGATCAGCGCATATTTGAGGCAGTAATGCCTCTTCGTAAAATATCACATTCTTCTGGTTGATTTCTTCCGGTATTTTCTGGCATTGTTCCATTAACCAAAAAAATGTTTCAAGAAACCAATTGGCTTCAATTGTTTCGGCAGCCCCAAAATCTCCCCTTAAAGAATATAGTTCTGCAGCAGGCGTATAATCAGAAAAATTCAAATTCGGACAAGATAATTTCAGCAAAGGAGCTTCGGGAAGCCTTGGCGGAGAAGGCGCGTGAAAAACAATGGGCTCTCGTGAAAGATCAACTGTTATTTCTTCTTTAAAATCAGTCAGCGCCACTTCGGGAAACTTAATCGTCAGCTCCGGCAAATCAATCTTAAAAGAAGGAAGTTCGCCGAGCTGCGGCGTCTCAATTTCTTTCGGCAAGCCCAGATTAATATTTTCAATAGTAATATATCCAAGTTTTAAATCTCTTAAACTAACTCCGGCTTTAAATTTAATATTTATTGGTTTCTGCTCGCTGGGGTTTAAACAAGCCGTAAAATCAAAACCGAATCCAGAACTACAGACAGACGTACATTGTTTGACATCGCATGATAAATCCATAACATTTCTGCCGGCTTCAACGATTTTTCGACTTGAATCAACAAGTCTATCTAAATTTTCTTTCAATTCAATACCTTCTTCATCATCCCCGGGTTTAAGATTTTTTGCTTCTTTTTCCAAAAGTTCTCGCAAACGCGATATTTGCGCCAGTTTATCCCTGATTTCAGATTCTTTTTCCTCAATTTCTTTTCTGACTTCTTCGGGGCAGGGATCGCCGAAAACTCCTCCTGAAGTACAATAAGTAGCGCCAATACTGCTTTTTGTAACGCCAACGCCGCTCTGCCGGCATTGAGATTGCATATTACTGCAATCGCATCCCGTTGCCGACAACTCGCTTAATTCCTGGTTGGAAAAATCCAATTCCTGCGCGGCCAAGGCCAGTTCCGAAGACAAATACATTATCCTTTGGTCAAAGCCGGACATAAAATAAAGCGGCAGCTGCTGGGCGAAAATTCCCATTTTATCTTTAATTATTGATTGATTAGATTTCAAATCATAGTTTATTAAAAAAGAAGCGCCTAAAACCACGGCTGATAAAAAGCAAAGGATGATTTCCCTTTTATTAAATTGTTGGTTTGAATCCGACATAATAAATGTTTAATTGCTGCCGCAGTAATAAGCGGCGCCGATGCTTATATGAATATGGTCGTAATGGCCGGGCACCAGGTAAAGAATAAAAGCCGAAGGAAAGCATTTCTTGGCCGCCGTAATTATTTCATAAGCGTATTTCTTTTCAGTCAAAGTACTTACTCCTATATCAACCGCGTAAGAAGCTCTTTGGTAGCGGCAACTCGGCCCGCCGTAATGGCTGGAAACCGCTTCTTTGCCGTCTTTAACAGTATAAGTATGGCTGCAACCGCCTAATTCCTGAGGTCCGGCTTCCCAACTGCAGGTTCCCAGATAAAGTTTGCTGTCGGAAATACTGGTGATTCTGCCCAAGGGTTCTTCTATGTCTTTTATGCCTTTTTCTTCCTGAACTTTGTCCAATTCTTCCCGCATACAGGCAAGAAGTTCTTTCAAGGGCTCGGAAGCGTCCTCATATTGATTATAATTTTTAACATCGGAACTGCAACGCCAGCCCTGGGGACAATTGTCTTCCGAAAGCAAGATTTCGTATTTTTTCGGCATAAGAATAAAAGACGGCCTTTCTCTGAAGATAGAAGGAAAAACAAGAGATTCAGCTTGGGAAAAAGTGCAACAAAAGAAATTTCGCGGATGACAACTGCCAATAATCAAATTATTGGGCCCGTAATTTCCCACGGCTGCCTGGCAGTTTAACAATTGCCAGTCCGGCATTGATTCCGCTCCGCTGTATGAACCGTAGCAAAGACCGAAGCCTGCTTTTACATTTTGCAGATTAAGAGGATTTTCTTTATCTTTCAAGAGATAATTGACTTTGGGAAATATCTGCTTGGTTTCTTTAAAAACAGTTAGAAGTTCATCTTCATTTTTTTTGATATTTTCCGCGGTCTTTTCAATTTTTGGACGAACATCTTCTCCTGTTTCGTTTTCACAAGCGCGACCAAAGCAAACTCCGACTCCCTGAACGCCTTCCGATCGACAAATGAGACAGCAAATTATACTTTCAGGTGTAGGCGCTATAATAATACTTGCGCATAATGCAGCACATTTCGCCACATTCATATGACAGGGATTAGGTATTTCCTGACAAATTACCTTACAATTTTTTCCACTGCAATTGGAGACCAAGTCCGTCATATTCCTGATTTCTTTCATTGTTTCTTCAATTAAATAAGTTGTTTGCTCCATTTTAACGGCAAGCAAAATTGCCAGTTCCCTGCTTTGGTCAATGACTTCGCCAACCGGAAATTCAACCGGGCAGCTGACGGACTCAAAAGTAAATTCCGAAGATATTTCAACTTCATAAGAAACCGATTCTCCGACAGGAATATCAAAAATCGAACCGCCGAGAGGACAATAAAAAGTCAAAGGGTCGCCGCGGCTTTCAAGATAACTCGGCAAAACCGTCACCTCCCCGCCCTGCTCCTCGTAGAATTGCTTGATGCTTAAATATTCGTTCAAGGAGTAAATTCCCTTGATTTCGGATTGACAAGACAAAATTTCCTGTTCTATTTCGGCAAATCTGCTTAATTCTATTTCCAATTTCTTTTTTTCTTCACTAATTTTCTCTTTGAATCGCAGAAGTTCTTTCATATTTTGGCTGTTAATTCCCAAGATAAGGTTTATTTTTTCCCTGACCTTTTCAGGACAAGGATCTCCGACACAGCCGATCGGTTCTGTCCCCTTGGTAAAATCGGTACACAAAGGTTTCAGTTCGCCGCACTTGCACTCCTCTGTCAAATATTTCAAATATTTGTTTAAATCAGCGATTCCTTTCTTCTTGACATCTTTAATTATTACCTCTTTCTTAAGAAATTTATCGAAATCTTCAAATATTTCTTTAACTCCGTCAGTTCTTTCCTGTTCCCAAATTCCATTTTCTACGGCTTGGCCGAGCGGTAATTCTCTGAGAATAAAATTTGTTTCTTCTTTATCAAGTAATTTTAAAACATCGAAAACCGGCTTTTCGAACAACCTCAAAGGCCCGAAACGAAAAGCCACCAATTCGGGGTTGATGGTAGTCAAAATAACGTAAGACGAAAGTATAATAATTATACCCAGAAAAGCGGCTGAAATCCGCTCTTTGGCCGCCATCAGTTTAGCCACCTGGCCGACTGAAATCAGATAAAGGACGCCGCCGTAGACCAACGAGCCGAAGAGAATCAAGATGGCGATGACAATACCCAGATTGAAGACATAGCTGACGTATTCCGGCAGGCCGGTGGCCACCGTTTCCGGCTGTATTCCTTGGATTTCCGGATAATCGATTTCCAATTCTCTTGCCGCCTCTTCTTCGGCCGAAAAGCAAGTCAAAGAAAAAGAAAGGAAAAAACAGATAAAAAAACAAAAAACGAATTTTATAAAAATCTTTTTTCCGGACATTCAATTATTATAGCAAAAAGAAAATAGAAATAACAGACGATAAAAAAAACGGCGGCCTGACCGCCGCTGTTTTATTCGGGGTTTTCAATTTTTTCCTTCTCTTCGAGTTTTTTGGCTTTTTTATGCTTGGGAATTTTCTTTCCTTCAATGATTTTTTCCGAAACCAATAAATTGTAAACCGTGGCCAACGGCTGAGCGCCGACAGAAATCCAGTATTTGATCCTTTCTCCCCTCAAAACCTTTTCCTTGGTCAAAGGATTGTAAAAGCCGACCTGTTCGATAAAACGGCCGGAGGTTGA
>Ga0268279_1000487_pt1 | contig 25199 bp, 12 predicted proteins | sample saktaG_6_FD_190142 | JGI IMG/M metagenome (GOLD analysis project Ga0268279, IMG submission 190142) | Saline water microbial communities from Sakinaw Lake, British Columbia, Canada - sak_2010_1_5_80m | ecosystem: Environmental > Aquatic > Non-marine Saline and Alkaline > Saline ...
TCTCATATGTCGAACTAGGCACTATAACAAGAACTTATGCCAACAAAAAGAAATATGCAGTTGATACAACCCAGGAATTACTAGCTTTTGGGATTTGTAATATCGCCACCGGGTTTTTTCAGGGATTTCCAATATCAGGTAACACGTTTAGATCTAAAGATAATTACCAGATGGGAGCAGTAACCCAGATGGCTGGTTTGGTTGCCTGTTGTATTATTATCATAGTCTTGCTCTTTTTTTCAGGTTTTTTTTATTATCTTCCAATATCTGTTCTTGCAGCATACATCATTGCATCAGTTATCAGAATTGTTGACATTTCCGGCCTGAACCGGATCAGAATGATCAATACCGGTGAATTTACGTTAGCCCTGATTTGCTGTGTCGGAGTGTTAATATGTGGGATTCTTATAGGAGTACTCATCTGTGTCATCCTTACTCTCCTTTCAGTACTATACCAGATAAGTTATCCACATGTCCCTGTGCTTGGTCGTTTTCCCGGTACTACGCTATATGGGGATGTTGAAAAAGAACCTGAGAAGGAAGCAACACCAAAGATTCTTATCATCAGGATCGATGTTCCGTTCATCTTTGCCAATACCGAAATAATCTATTCACGAATCTATGAACTATTGCATCAACAGATAGAGCCGGTAATCCTTGTCATAATCGATTTACAAGCATCTCCCGTCATTGATGCCACTGCAGTAGATGTGCTCCTTGATATCTATTATGATCTATCAACTCAGGGTATTGCCCTCAGAATTGCCGAAGCTTCAAAGATGGTCAGAGATACTCTCAGAAGAGCAGGAATAGAAAACCAGATTGGAACACTGAAACCTGATGCCACAGTCCCGGTAGTCATTGAAGAATGGAGACGAGACCTAAACAGACAATATTCAAAAGATTTTTATCATACAATCCCTGGAGATAAGAGATCAATCAGGCCTATACGTAAATAAGGGAAGAATCTCTCTTATCGCTGCCTGTTCTCTCATAACCAGCTGTCAGATTTCCAGGAATTCTTACCTGTTCGAATTCCGGATTTAACAGGTTTTTTGTGTTAAACAAAACCTCAGAAAAATAAAAGTAATAAAATTCATGTTTTCTAGAGAATATAAATTTCAGAATTCTAACAGATTATCACCATTATTATTGTGGCACTATCTGGGTTAAAATCTTTAATTTCGCTAAAAATCCAAGCTCTGTCTGAAAAACAAGTGATACATATCATCATGTTCAGACAGGATGTAATTACATGGCATTCTAACTTTCATATTGACACTGATCTATATTATTTTAGAATTCCAACCGCAGAGGACGCGGAGGAACGCAGAGAGGGGAACCCAGGTGTCAGATACTCTGAACCACACTCCCCTCCAAGGTTACATCATTTCAATCATCAAAAGAATGTCGTTTCAACTGGAAACATCGATGTAAAGAGTGAAAACATGATTGGCAATATCACTTGAAAAATCGACAGAGCCAAAAATCCTATATTGTTATAATTCATGAAGAGATGTAAAATTCTGTATTGCCAGCATTATCTGATGATATCCTGAAGAGACCAGAAGGAACAATTATGACAAATTCTGCACCATTACCGGGTTTTCCGACTTCAGAGATACTAATTCCGGTAATAGAAAGTACTTCCCGTGCAAGATAAAGACCAAATCCTGTGTTTTTTCCATATCCCTGTTTAAAGATATCTTCTTTATCCTGAACACTAACACCTATACCATCATCAGCAATACTAATCTGCAGGGCATCCTGATCATTTTTGGCCGATATTCTGATGAAGGATAGTGTTTCCCCTGCATGTCGTAAGGCATTTTCTAATATCGTGTATATCACTTTATAAATCAGAGGATCTGCAAATATTTCGCAGTCAATCAGGTCATACTCTACCCTGATACCACTCATATTCAGATCTTTTTTCCCCATATTAATGATAGTTTTAATTTTGAACCACCCAGGTGCATCGGCCCCGATAAGATGATACAACCCGGTAAATTCAATCATATCCTGAATCTGTTTGAGACCTTCCTGCAATTTTTGTATTGTAAACTCTACGTCAGAAGTCTCTTCCTCTTTTTCCATCAATAAGAGATCCAGTCGTAACAAAAGACCAGTAATAACATTAAGAATATCATGTCTTGTTATACTAAAAAGAAGTGTCAATTTTCGGTTTGCTGAGCTTAACGCCTGCTCAGTCATCTTAAGATTAGTGATATCACTGATTAGTAAAAGAATCGCAGGCTGGTTTTTGAAGGTAATCTCTACACCATTTACCATGCCATATCTCCTTTCACCTAATGGAGAGATAACACCTACCTCATATGGGGAAGGACCTAATCCATCAATTCTAGCCGCAATATTAGTTTTCACTCTTTTATAATCAATTTCGGTGATGAAATCAAAAATAAATCTGCCCTGAAGCTCTTGTAGGGAAAGACCAGTAAAATTACATGACTTGACCTACGGAGTTGTGGTGCACTACCAAATTTGAATTAAGTAGATATAACTCTAAATCAGAAAATAACCGCAATTTGAGATTTTCGCGTGGTGTGTATCAACACGCTACAGAAAATGGGAGATATGAACTCTAATTTGGGGATGCAGAATTATTTGCTTGTATTTGAAAAGTGTAGTGTGTATCAACTTATTAGATCAGGACATGATTTCTGATTCGCATAGAAAATCTTCTTGTTATTTCCATAAATAATTACATATTCAGGCATATTATCAATGATTTTCCATTTTAACGCTTCACTATCTAATAATTCCTTCTTTGATAATTCAAGTCCGGTTATCATCTGATTTATTTCATCAGCAAGAAATGCAATTTCATCATTTCCATCCATCTGAATCGGTTGTTCACCTAATTTATAGACACCTGACGAGATGGTTTTAACCTGATTAATGATCGACTGAATACGAATGAGAATCCGGTGATCGAGATAAGAAAAAGATACAACAAAAAAAATAAGGGAGAGAACAACTAATGCAATGAAAACCAATAATTGAATGTTTCTTTGTTGATAAATGTACTCTGAAGATGTTTGAACACCGATAAAAAGAGATGAATCGTTAGTGATATCCTGAATGGTGGTATACCCAAAGAGAGTATTGTCGCTTCGAATCATCCAGTCATAAGGATTGTCACGTAAATTTGTTACTATATCTGTTGATGGATAGTCTGTAAAATTTACAGTATCCTGAAGAGAAATTGGATTTCCTATAATATCAGCAAGATCTGATAAAACATCTTCATCCAGGTAACGTCCAAAGATGAGAACTCCAACGGGGTCTCCATTCAGATTACTCGGAACCACAGGATGCCAGGATATCATTGCATAACCATGTGATAAATGAACTATTCCGGTTCTCCCCTTTGTATTCTCAAGTGAGAGATCTACAAATAATTCTTTATTTCTTCCTATGGAAAGGAATCTTTCTGGAATCAGGTCAAATCCATCTGCGTCTACATTCAGGGCACGAGCAAGGATAACTTCTCCGTCAAGGTTCTGAATCATAACCAGATCGATATTCAGATTATCCAGTGAGTGAAGATTGAGATTATTTAGATCATAATCAAGAAGTGTCTTATATGAACTGTCCTGAATCAGTTCATATGTATCATCCCATTCTGCCCAGTCAATAGTAAGATAAGATAATTCCTTTTGCAGGTAACTGAGAGCAATTGTCGCCTTATTCAGCAGAGAGACAACTTCCTCCTCTTCAAGTTGTCTGGTTGTATTGTCAATAACTGAGTATGAGATAAAGATTATAAATGAGAAACCGGTCAATAGGATGAGAAAGAGTACTATAAGAGAGAATATACGTAATTTCATACAATTGATTCCTAATTATAAATCAGAGATCTAACTATATTGTAAATTTGTCTTCTATCAAGAAAATGCTTCTCTGTTTTATCACGGATGGTAAAAGACATCCAATAATTTTGATTCCTGTGACAGGGAATGTGCTGCCTACATCTCCATCACCTATGACCCCTTAACAATTCTCAACAATACTACACAATATAGAGGAATGTAATAATGCAAATTATCTATTCTTATTCTCATGAGAAAAGCGGGTATACAGTTTATGTGATAGGAACTCAAGGCATTCCTGTTCCTTTCAATGACTTTCATGTAAGAATCAGATAGTATTCTTCATTTTCAGGGATGGATAAATTTGTTTCAAACGCAAAAAAAATGCTGAAATAAGAATAATCAATGAAATGCATAATTCCATTCAAAACTGCTCTTTTTTGGAAAACGTTCTAAATTAGTGATTCTGAAAAAAAATGCCGTTGTTACGATTGATAGGTACTGAACCCATCCAATCAAATAAAACCTTAATGGGATATATTTTTGCTCACAATAAATTATACCACAAGATATTTACAGGTATGAGATTGGTTGGATGGGCTTATTTCAGTTAGTCAGAAAAACAGATGTCGTTCTCGTTCTTATAGAAACATCATATATAATACAAGCCTATAGAAAATACGAGTCAAGGAGGGGCAAGATGAAACAATTTTTAATCTCTGCATTGATAAGCAGTGCTCTTATCCTGCTGATATGTGGCGTACCTGCAACGGCATATACAAATATCATTAGTCAGGGAGATGTAGTTTTTATTGGAGAGGAAGGACTGGATGTTTCCCATGCAATTCCAGAGCCCTATACTGAAATCGCGTATTTTCAGGCTGGGACAAACCCGGACAGAGATGTACCGGCAGAAACGATTGCTGTCACAAGAAAAGATTCATTTTATATCTCTCCAGTATCATTTCTCGGTCTGACCGGTACCTGGTACCAATATGATTCAGGAAGTGGAAGAACCGGGGGTGTTGCATTTGTAGTAAAAGAGCCGACTATATCGGTCAGACTCTATACCAATCCGGCGAACAGCGATTGTTCCAATGCAGCAGTATCGCGGGACTCATATATTAATTTCAGAATTGAGACGAACCTGTATGCAGTAGCAGAGCGAACCAGCTTTACTCCAAATATGGATGGATTTATTTCCCTCTCTATTCAGGCTCCGGATGGCAGCCGGTACAATGCCGTCAAAAGCGCGGATATGGCAGTTATTCCGCTTGAATATCTCCCTGTTGACCAGAATCCCTGGTATTTAGTTCCTGCAGGTATTTCAGATGGGTGGAATGTGAAATATCAGGACAATTCCGGAGGATATCTGTATGAATCCGGGACATACCTAATATGGCCTGAAATACGTCTGAATCACATTGATAGGAACTATCAGGGATTTTTAGGCACCAGTGAAGAGAATCCTGTCCGTCTTACCATTGGAACAGATTCCCTCTCAATTACAGTCAATGATGAATCGGTACTAAAAAGCGGGTCTTTTGTAACGACGATTGCAGGTTCTCCTAATACTGAGTATTATCTCTGGGTTGCTGAGACCGGGATGATGTCAGGACGGCCTGATGACCAGCCACCTCAAATTTTCCCTTATCAGGAACGTATATATCAGGACGATGAGTATGGCCCCTATAGTGTAGGCATGCATATGATACCCTCACCGTCCGGAAAGACGATCCGTGAAGACGTGCCTGATATGCCCTATCATGGGGTACACTACTATGCCCGTGTGGTAACTGATGATGCCGGTCTTGTGACAGTAGGATGGCGAACAACAGATGATACGAAAGAAAAACGCTATACTATCCGAGTTATAGGAGGAACTGTTCCTATTATACGATCTGATGAGGTACCAGTGACCATTATTAAGGGCGATGTAACCGTTGAAACCGGTTCTTCAGGTACTTATTTCCTAGGAGATGAAATTCGACTGTACGGTATCAATTCAGAGAGCTGTGATACGTATCTATTTCTTTCCGGCCCCAATCTACCTTCAAATGGTGGGAAACTTACAGATCCAACAAAACGAGTTGTTGACGGGGATCCATCGACTTTTACCCGTGCATCAGGAGATAACTGCGAGACGTGGGAATATACCTGGTACACAGGCAATCTCGGCATTGACGCAGGATCCTATTCCATATATGCGGTAAACCGACCAGTCGGACGGAATAATCTGAAGGGAACTCTTTACAAAACTATCTCGGTGACATTCAGGGAACCATATCTGTCTGTTACCCCTGCAATCAGCGTGGTTGCACAGGGTGATACGTATCATATCAGGGGTACTGGCCTTGGAAGCCCTAATGCCGGCATTGCTATCTGGATATTTGGAAAGAATTTTGTCTTTTATGATACTGAACAGGGTGAACGCGATGGATCATTTGATTATACCCTTGATTCCGGGGTAACCTCTTATCTCTTCCCCGGGGAGTACCAGGTAATTTTACAGCATCCAATGTATAACGGACAGTTTGATCTGTATCCCGACAACACTCGTTCTGAAGTTCAATCTGTATATCCCTATCCTGGTGCTGTTCTCTTCAGGATCGCCGGGCCTGGAGCTTTAGAAGCGGACAGTGCAGCATATGCTCTGACATCAGCATTAAACAGCCCGTTTATTGATGATACATACAATACCCGGCAGTTTATCATAACGAGTCCAAAGATAAAGATTAATCCAATTAAAGAGCATTCCCCAGGAGAAATAATTGTCATATCAGGAGTGACAAATATGGGCACTGATACGAACCTGCTTGTTGAGGTGACCGAAAACTGGTTTAGCCCTACTTCAAAAGAAGAAAGCAGAGAATTTTCAGGGATTTCAGGAATTGTTCCGGTGATAGCGGGATATGATACCTATAACCAGTTCTCGTTTCCTGCTGATACATCCGGGATGCATCCTGGTGAGTACATGGTACGAGTCAGTGGGATCAGTATTGATGTTACTGATTCAACGATGATGACACTTCAATACCCTGTACCCACACCAGTACCAACAGCCACAAAAACCGTAAATGTGACACGTATTACTACTCCGTTACAACCACCGATGACTGATACAATACCTATAGCCACACCGGTACTTACTCCAATACTTACACCTGAACCTATACCCGTTTATCCTGATCATCAGAATATAGAACGGCTTGCTTTTGTTATCATTATTATTCTGCTGGTGGTGATTCTCTTCATCGTCCAGATGCAGAAAAAAGAGCAGATTAAAGAGGAAGAGAAAGATGTAAAAGATGATGATATCTCTGTCAGCGAAGATGAAGAGAAATAACATTTTTTTTGATAGAATTAACCAGAAACCGGGATGTTAGTAATAAAAGAGATAAAAGCCGTACGGGATCCCGGGAAATCACTGTAGCAAAATTTCCCAGATAGATTCATGATATCACAGACTCTGATAACAATTGTCAGTATATTTAACTCCAAATATATTTACCCAGGATTAAAAGAGGGAAGCAGCCAAAATCTCATTACACGAAAGATTGAACAGAATTTATCTGAAATTGGAATCTAATATATCTGATATATTAAGTCGTCTCAATGCCAACATGAAATTCGCAACTCATTACCTGCACTCATTTCACTTAGGAAATGGCAAAAACCTTATTTACTCAGGACACACATATGAGCAGAGTAAATCATGGGGTTTTAGGCAATGAAACGAAGACAACCTGTACAGATAACCGGACTTTTTTTACTCCTTATCATCCTTGCAATACCATTCAGTTGTGGGGATCTCATCCCTTCAGGCCAGATGGATATAGCAGATGGACCGTCTGTGACAGGAAAAGACCTGGCCTTAATCCAGAGAACAGAGACGCAGGAGATACCGGGAGAAGAACAGGTAACATCTTCCTCCTGTCCTGAATGTCAGTCTGGGTCAGAATCCTATGGTGTCATGATAGTCGATGAGTCAATGATGCAGGAACTCGAAGAAATGAATGCCAATGATATGGCGCATCCACTCCCCATGGCAACAGAAACGGCAGCAAAACTCAGGATATCATCTGCCGGAGACAAGGATCTCAGCCAGTATGTCCCCTACTTTGGCAATAACAGAAACCAGGGATCCTGTGGCAACTGCTGGGCCTTTGCAGGCACGGGTCTTACCGAAGTCTCCATGGCTGTTCAGACCGGAGTTACCGATAGGCTCTCAGTGCAATACTTAAATTCACTCTATAATGGAGGGACAGGATCCTCATGGGCCTGTTGTGGAGGAAATCTGGGATATTATACTGGTTTTTATTCAGGTACAGGAGGGAAAAAACTAGTTCCCTGGTCAAATACCGGTGCATCCTATGTTGATGGATATAAGAGCTGTGGCAGTTATCCAACTGCACAACCGGCAGCCCAGATTGCAACTAATCCGAATTATCCTATCACATCTATGAGTTATGGCAGGATAGATACCTGGACTTCTGACGAATTAGCAATTGCAAATATCAAGAACGCATTGGACAACAATAAAGCAGTATATGTTGCTTTTTACTGGTACGATTCTACATCAAACCCGGAACGGTTCCAGATGTTCTGGTCATACGATGCAGAAGATGCCAAATTTGACCCGGTAGCTGGTGCAGGAACTTCCGGAGGCCTGGTTGGACATGCAGTTATGATTATAGGATATCATGATGACGGAAACGGAGACGGGTACTGGAATATTCTAAATAGTTGGGGAACACGGGCAAACCGGCCACTTGGAACCTACCATCAGGATATGTATATCAATTATCATGCAATAGTACCTGGAACATCATATCCGGTCACCTGGTACTATACACTGGATGTTACCTTTGATTCATCCGCACTCTTACAGCCAGTAATATCAGAGATAAATCCTCAGTATGGTTGGAATGATGGACCTGTTTCAGTCAGTATAAGCGGTGAAAAATTTGCTGCAGGAGCAGATGTGAGACTCACGCGAACTGGATATACACCGATCATTGGAACCCATGTACAGGTTCCCTCTGATTCTTCTATCACCTGTACTTTTGATCTGTCAGGGCAGAGTAGTGGATCCTGGAATATAGTTGTCACAAACCCTAATGGTTTATCAGATACATTTGAGAACGAATTTTTAATTGGTTCACTTGTGAGTGATTTTACTTATTGGCCGGCAACTGGAGTAGCTCCCTTAAAAATCTACTGTACCGATACATCAACGGGTTTTCCAGCACCCTCCACGTGGAACTGGGACTTTACAAATGATGGAATACCTGATGCTACCGGACAATATGCCTGCTGGACATATCAGGGTCCTGGAACTTATTATATAAATCTTACAGTAGGCAATGGATTAGAGACTGAAACGATTCTCACTGCAATTGAACGTGAATAAGATGAAAATTTTTTCCGAATTCATGAGTGTATAATTTTTTGGTCGAATAATAAACCAGTACCATATCTTTCGAAACCATTCAAAACAATCGAATAGAAGAAAAAAATTCTCTCCATGCATATAATGTGCATAACATAAATGTTTCAGTTCATCCTTATGAAACATAATAAGCTACAAATCATCACCGCTACTATAGATCTATTTCTGATGGAAAACCAGTCATGATTTTTATGAGTGGACGTATTCAATCTCACAGATATAACCCTGAATTAATTGATGATTCATTATGTGCGAAGTTACCTGCGAAAATGTATCTGAAATATAAATTGAACTTATTTGAGCATTTTCATCGATTCAACCAGTAACAACGCTACATCAGCGCTTTAATTCAGATGAATCATAATGAGACTGGTATGTTGTACTGATCATTGTGTTGATACGCAAGAATTAGTACCTCCTGATAGAATTATATAGATATAACCTCATCAGAAGCTGTGCAATTATTTATAGTATTTCTGGATAATATAACCCCTATTCACAATAATGAGAAAAACGCGATACAATAATGGTGAATATATATCTTGGAAATAAAAAAATATAAATTAACTTTTAAGAGTATTATACAAAGAAAAAAGAGAGAGGAAACAGATCAGATGGGACGTAAAAGACATAAAAAACGGGAACCTGAAGAATACCGCATTGTTCGTCATGCATTGATGCGAAATGGATACCAGGAAGAGTATGCACTCATAACCGACCTCTCACGGGAGTTTTACGAGGCAGATTTTTACTTTGCTATTGAAGATACACATCTTGTATGCTATCTTCATGAAATGGAACCTGGCGAGGTCAGAGAGTTTATTACAGGCCCTGCTGGTACCGATATTTCTGATAAATACAAATCTGATGATAGTAATAATCCCTTTATTGCACTATTAGGTGAGATCTGTGAGATTGGAAGTTATGGGATTAAAAACGGTCGGCGGCTCTTTGTTGGATATGCTGATGAGAGAAAGGTAACAGCCCGAAAACAAAAGACAGTAGACAGAGGAGCATACTATTATGCAAGAGACCACTCATTTTCACGTGAGAACAATTCACTCCCGAATAAGTATATAGATACCATCATCTGCGGTGATAGTGAGACAGTACTCAAAGAACTCCCAGATAACTGTGTTGATATCATCATCACATCACCTCCGTACAACTTTGGTCTGGGCTATGAATCTGACGAACGTGAAGATGCCCGTCAATGGGAGAACTACCTTGAAAAACTCTTTGCCGTCTTTTCAGAGGGTGTCAGGGTTTTGAAATGGGGAGGTCGGTTCATTGTAAATGTCCAGCCACTTTTCTCTGAGTATATTCCGATTCACCATATCATCTCACACTTTTTTATGGAGCAGAAACTCATATGGAAAGGCGAAATTCTCTGGGAAAAGAACAATTATAACTGTAAATATACCTCTTGGGGGAGTTGGAAGAGTCCAAGCAGTCCGTATCTGAAGTATACCTGGGAGTTTATCGAAGTGTTTTGCAAAGGAGAACTGAAAAAATCTGGTGAAAAAGAGCGAATAGATATCTCTGATGATGAGTTCAAATCCTGGGTGGTTGCAAAATGGTCAATTGGTACAGAGCGGCGAATGAAACAATACAATCATCCGGCTATGTTTCCTGAAGAACTGGTTGGGCGATGCCTTAAACTCTTTAGTTATCAGGGGGATGTAGTGCTGGACCCATTTAATGGTGTCGGAACCAGTACTGCCGTTGCAGCACGGCTTGGACGGCATTACATAGGTATCGATATATCATCTCAGTACTGCACAACAGCAGAAGATCGACTACGAGAAGAGAAAGAAAAGGGAAAACAGTTAGAACTGTTTTAATAATAGGATTTACAGCAGTATCGTATCACATACTATAGTATATACCCTACTTTGATTCCTTTTCAATCGGTCTGAATAGCAGTTTTGCACGAATAGATCTTATATTATACCTAAAATTATGAGAAATCAAAAGATTTACTCTTTTTATACGGTTTTTCACCATAGATAAAGAGATGAAAACATCATATTGCATTTTTTCGTTTGTTTAAATAGGTAACTAACAGGTGAGTGGGTGTGCATCTGCATAATAGAATCACTTCCTCATCTCTTTGTGGTAAATAATCACCTAATCCCAGGGAATATGACAACAGGCAGGGATTAGTCGTATGACACTATCAATTCCACTCTCTTTTATGACATTAATAAAGAGAGAAGAGAGAATAAAAACTCTAATAGGATACAAAGAAAATGCAACATATTACATTAATAATGATGTAAATAAAGGGATGCTCCCCTGATGAGAATGAGTTTTTAGATACCGGTACAATTCTTATTCCCATTGGGAACATATCAGTTCAGCCCATAACCAGTTGGTTCTGTACAGGGATTTTCTCAGGTATAGGTGTTTATAAACTCTCATAGAGATGATGTAATATCACAGAATCCCCCAAGTGTCCGGGGGACTCTGGATTCCTCCTACATCCACCTATCTTTTTTTTTTGATTTACTCTTGCAAAGACCTGAAAGATAATCGATATAAGATGAAATTATCTAACAGACTGAAGGTGCTGCTTATCCACATATATGACAAAATGAAGTATTCTTCTCAAACAAGTGGGATAAAAGAAGTAGATATGAATTATGCTCTTTTTGTGAGGTTTTAAATTGTATTTTAAGACATTTATTAATTGCAAAACTATCTGGAACGTTTGCCTTAATCTAGGTAGTGCGATTAGTGTGCACACCTTCTAAATAACCGTTGTTTTACTTTGATTATTCAAAAAAGTTCGGCTGTGCACTATAATACTATCAGCGCCTCCTCCAATTTTTTTTCAAGACGCGTTTTCTATCCACTCTGTCAGATATGGATTAAAATCAATGTTATTAAGCTCAATGAGTGCCTGCTCCAGATGATACTGCCCTTCACTCCGACACTTATCGACCCGCTCTGCCTGCATCGAGAGCTGTGAGGTAAACGAAAGGCCCCTTGAATTAACATCTTTTGCAAGACTTTCAAGAAGTATGCCATACTGATTTAGATATACCTGACCAGTCGCACATTCATTCTTAAAATTCAGAAGATCCTTGCTGATAGTAATATCTTCTATCTGGTTCGGGTACTTTTGTGTAATTTGAGTGACATCCCGACCAACAGTAATCAGATTTTTCCAATTAGACTTATCAAGATTATCATCTGCAAGAGTGAACAGATTACTCATGTCATTAATATATATAATAGAGTATAGCAGAAACTGACTATCTGGATTATCACCTGCGATCTGCGGAACTGAAACATCAGTATTTAATTCTAAAAAACTACCCAGTTTTTCAGTAATATCAGCTGAACACCCACAAAAGAGCAAGGAAATCAACAGGTAAGAGAGAATGAAATAACCAAACCTATGCATATAATTCATTTCTTCCAATTTTACAACACTTTCCTTACACTGTCTGTAACGGTGTTATATATACTTATTTTACACCTGTTACGGGTGCTATTCAATATCTTTTTCATTGGTACAATTGTTATCTTGTATACACACGTGATTTTCTATCAGACAGTGCTCTCATAAAACCATTTATCAAAGACAATAGTGAAAAATGAAAAATGATTCCATCAGTCTTCTTTTAGGCCTTATATACCGATAACATCAAATTGATACATTGCCTGCAATCCATATTTTAGGAATTATTATGATTGTACCATCCTATTTACCACTAATTAGTAATGCAATCCACCGTGTCTCTTCATAATGCATGAGCAGGAGTTTCGTGAGAAGAGTTAAAGGTACTGCTATCAGAGAGGCTGCAGGACCCAGGAGAAACACCCAGAAAGCCAGTGATAACAGAACAACAAAAGGAGAAATTTTCAAACCTTCTCTGGCTAAACTTGGAAACAAAACATTTTCAGCAAAAAAATTGATAAGGGAGACACCAACGACAATCAGTACTACTCCCGTTATACCAAGATGGATATATCCTAATACCAGTGCAGGAATGACTGCAAGGATGAGTCCAATATAAGGAATATAACTTAAAATAAAGGTAAGAACACCCCAGAGCAAAGCAAATTCTATCCCAAGAAAATAGAAAAAAACTGCTACACCAAAACCGGTTGCGGCATTTATCTTGGTTCTGATTATCACGTATAACATCAGATCGGTGATGAGTTCTTCAAGGTTGAAGACTACCTGAGGCACTGGTAATGAAGCACGGTGTAATGTCATGTGAAAGCGGGGCACTTCAATGATGAGAAAACAGGTGAGTATAATGAGGAGAACAACACTGACTAAAACATCTAAAAATCCCTGAAGAACCGGGGCTATGGTCCCAATGAGGGGATCCATGTGCAACGTTGCCATATTATAAACGCTGCTGATATTGAGATGATACCCTGCAAAGAAGGTCTGTGTTTGAACCATCTTCTGAGCAAATTCATCATTGTATCCTGGTAATGCCTGCACAAAAATATTGAATGAAAAGGCTACAAATGCAATAAGTATACAAATTGATGCAATAAAACAGATGATCGTAATTGCAGTACTAATCGCATCTGAGATCCCTTTCTTCTGAAGCCATCGCATAAGAGGAAGAAACAGAATCGTAAAAGAGAATGCAAAGAGTACAGGAAGAACTACCTTTGAAGCATAATGTACAGAGGCGAGAATGATGATTATGCAAACAATTATAAATAAATTTTTCAACAGACCTTCAAAGATACCTGGGTTTCTGTGTATCCCGTTCTCATTCTCCTGATTCATTGCAGCACCTTGTGTTCCTCTAATTGCATATACTGAGGTGAACTCTGGTCAGAGAATATAACCTTATACACAACAAAGCAATTACCTCTTCCTGATATTTATGCCTTGGTAACATTCAACCATTTTGCCATCCTATCACTGTCAATTGCAAAAATACATTGTGATTGATAGATCACAACAATAAAGGTCAATCTGGTACTATATTAGAGTAAGCTATACTTTGTGTAACATCACCTAAAACCAGATAATAGTGCAGAATGGATTGATAGAATTCTTTGTATGGCCACAGTATACACCCTATAAAAATATGTTATTGATGATTATGTACAAAAAAACATCAGGATATTAATGATGCAGGATAAACGACTTGCTTTTTTTGTTATTGGCAGTATGCTCCTTTTTGGGGTGCTCTTCTGGATCGCTGACAGTGTACTGTGGTTCTATCTCTACAAAGTAAATCTACAGTTTATGATATTTGAGATGCCGGAAAGCATTTTTGACACCCTAATTTTTCATATCTCAAAACATGCTCTTTTTATCAGGATAACATTTTTAGTGGCATGTTTAATGGCAGGAATCCTGATATTTACATACATACAAACTCGAAATACTGCTCTTCTTCGGACATACCATGTAAACCAACTCTTGCGATCGATGATAACTGTCAGAAAACTTATCGCTGAAGAACATAACCGGGATGAACTACAGAGGAAAGTGTGTGAAGCATTAGCAATCCATGAGGGGTTTGCCTGTACATGGATATTCCTTACGAATCCAGATCGTGTAACAGGTACAACCAGCCTGCATGGTGAGTGCCCACATATTCAGGAGTATATACAATATACAGAGTCCGGAGAGAGATCCCCCTGTACACACATTGCTCTTACTACTAATGATATCCAGGTCTATTCACGGGATAGATGTATACAAGAAAAATGCCCGCTTGCTTCACGAGAACTTGTAACACAATCGGTTCTGGTGAAACGACTTGCATATGAAAATCAGATTTACGGGGTCTTATTTGCGATAACCCCAAGGCATCTTCTGGAAAATAAAGAAGAATTTACCATTTTTGAAGATATTGCCTATGATCTTGCATATGCTCTGTATACCATATCCCGCGATGAAGAAATTGTCACGGTAGCAAAGGATCGGGATCATCGGGAAGCCATCGTTGAGACCATTTCATATATTGCCAGTAAATTTATGCCAGGTACTCTGTTTCATGAAAATATATCTGATATATTTAACCGACTCGGATGGCTCTCAAATTATAACCGAATTTTTCTTTTTGAGAATAAAATCGATGAAAAAGGAGTACTAAAAGCAGTCTCCAGATGGGAGTGGAGAAAAGAAACAAATACCCTGAATGAGACAATAACCAGCCCCTTAGTTCTTGAATATGACCAGTTCATCGCGTGGGAGATGAATCTGGCAGCAGGCGATTATATTATTGGAAGAGGCGATGACGGAGATGACACGTTTAAAAAATCACTTTCTTCCCGGAATATAGGTTCATTTGTTCTGGTTCCAGTATTTATTGATACAGAGTGGTGGGGAGTTATTGGATGTACTGATCCTGATGAAAATCGTTACTGGTCTCATGTTGATCTGATGGCATGTACAGTTACAGGTGCTCTTATCGGAGCTGCGATGGTACGTGATAAAATGAGTTTATCAGTGAAGAAAACGGAAAAGAGATATTATAATCTCTTTAACCGGATATCACAAGCCATAATTCTCTTTGAGATTCAAGGAAAAGGAGTTTTCAGCACATTACGAGAGGTAAATGATAATTGTTGCGAAACCTTCTCCTATAATCGGGAAGATCTCTATTCACTAACAATATCTGACCTTCTCACCCTTCCAAGTGATGAGATGCTGCATTACCAGATAGGTGAATTGCATACCACATCAAATCCAACCTTTGAGATTGACTGTGTCCGCCACGATAGTTCAACATTTCCAGCAGAGATAACCCTGAACCTTATACAAGAAAGTGACAAAACCCATATTCTTGCAGTTATACAGGATATTAGTGAACGGAAATCCGCAGTAATGAAAATTATTGCATCAGAACAGCGTTACCGTCAGCTCTTTGAATCTGCAGGAGAAGCAATATTAGTGTTACAAAACTCTGTTATCTATGACTGTAACAATCGAGCAGGTCTTCTCTTTGGAAAACTTCCCTTTGAACTTTATGAATCAGCATTCCTTGATTATGCTCCTGAATATCAGCCTGACGGCCAGCGGTCTATGGAAAAGTTACTTCATATCATTCTTTCAGTTAAGAAAGGAAATACTGAATTTTTTGAATGGCAGATAATCGGCCCAAACGGTGCAGAAATAATCACAGATATCTCAATGACACGACTGAGTGCAGAAGACGATGATATCTTCCTGACTCTGATTCATGACATATCAGAAAAGATCTCTGAACAGAAACGGATGAATTTCCTCTCATCCATTACCGAACAGGTATCTGATTTTCTTCTCACTATTGATGCGGACACAACCGCCATTTCGTATGCAAATAAGGCAGCAGAGGATGAATTTGGGTATACTCTTGCAGAACTTGAAGGAAAAGATATCGGAATTCTTTTCAACCAGTTGTTTGATGGAGAAGATAACATCCTGGAGTTTATCAGTGCAATCGCTAAAAAACGGAAATATTCCTGTGTTATCCAAGGAACTCATGGGGATGATTCCACCTTCATTGCAGATATCAGAATATCTCCACTCTTTGATGAACATAATGATATTCGGGCGCTTATTATTGCAGGAAGAAACATTACCGGGATGATAGAGATGCAGGAGCGTGAACTTATCTCAATGAAACAGATAGAAGAGAATATCTCCCAACTGGCAATACTCAATGACCATATAAGAAATCCGCTCACCCTTATTATGGGTTACACTGAACTAGAAAACGGACTGTATGCAAAAAAAATTATTGAACAGATTCATATCATAGATACTATTATTGACAAACTGGACCAGGGCTTTTTAAAATCTGATTCAATTCGTGAGTATCTTCGCAAGCATCATGAAATTGATAAAACCTGCCTAGAAACCGATAAAAACCACGGAGACATCGTAAACAGTAAAAACCAGAAGGACTGACACTACCTTATGATGCAGAACAAAAAAAATGATCTATTCGTCCGGTCAAAGTTATTTCTGTTCCTTAAACGAGATTTCAGGAATTAAAATCTCAAACCTGGCACCGACACCTCGTTCTCCGTTCTCGACAATGGTCATTCCGGTAAGGATCAATATCTCCTTTGTCAGGAAGAGTCCAAGACCGGTATTAGACCCGACACCCCGCAGAAAGATACTTTCCTTCATATCATCAGGAACGCCAACACCATTGTCTTGTATGACAAGTGATGCACCGGTTTTTTGTTTATGCCATTGTATCTGAATCTCGGTCACCCTTTCTCCATGACGTATGCTATTCTCCAGGAGATTATAAATGACCTTTTCAAACAAGGGATCGGCATAAACAAGAAGATTCTGGGAGTTGTCGAGTAACGTGATAGTGCTGAAGAGAGAATTCTGTGAGACTTTATGCACCATGTCAGATACCCGATGCCAGCGGGGTTTTTCTGCTCCCATCTCCTGATAATCCTTAGTGAATGATATCTGATGCTGGATTGCCCGGGTGGCCTGAAAGATATTCTCAAGGAACCGTTTGGAATCTCCAGTCAGGATATTATCTTCTTTGATTAGTTCATAATAACCCGTGATGGCTGTTACCATGTTCAGGATATCATGGCGAGTGATTCCGGATAGCAGGTTTAATTTTTTATTTGCGAGCAGCAATGCCTCATGCATAATCTGTGACTCTGTTACATCCATAAGGACGCCGGTTATCCCTAAAGTACAGGTATCAGATTCGTTCCTGTAGCATTTCCATGCTGAGAAGACCCATACCCAGGAACCGGAACTGTGTTGCATTCTGAATGTAAGCTGGTTCTCTGTGTTCTTCTCTTCAGTTGTGATAATACTGGCACGCAATGTATCAATATCGTCCGGATGTACCCTGTTGTATAAAATCTCTGATACATCTCCTCTCGTGTTTTGGGGTGGCAAACCGACAATTTCAGCCCAGCGTCTGTCAACATCTATCATATGTGAGGTGGAATACAGTGAAAAGGTCCCAAGACGGGCACACTCTAAAGCTAGATTTAGTCGCTCTTCACTCCTGATAAGGGTGAGAGAAGCCAGTTTCTCTTTTGTGATATCATGTCCCACGAGCTGGTACCATAATATCATGCCATCATCATCAAACGTTCCGTGGATAGTCCATTCCAACCAGTGCAGATGTGATGTACCAGATTCAATAGTAACATTAATATGTTCCACCGGATGTCTTTTCGAGAGGGAAGAGATTACCTCACAAAAACGTTTTTTTTCTGTATCAGAAAGAGGAATACAGAATTTTTTCCCTATGAGATCCGGTTCACTAAAAGAAAAAAAATTACAGAATGCAGAATTAACAAAGAGACAGGTTGTATCTGGTAACATTCGCCAGATTAATTCATATTGAGTCTCAACAACCACCCGGTACTGCTGTTCACGCTCACGGATAACTGAAGAGAGAATTGAAACCACTGCAGCTACGAAGATGAAAAATATCGTACGTGAAGATCCTATCAGAAATGAATTTAAATCAGGCCAAAATAACAGATAATATTCTATCAGATAGATAAGACTTATACAAATCCCAAATCTAATCCCATATTTTGGATATCGATATGCAAAAAGTACTATAGGAATATAGAGAATATGAGATATTACAACAGATGTCCCAAAATATGCCATGATACCGATGGCAAGAAAAGATAGTACCGTGGTTAAAACAATAACCTGATCAATCCATTCCTCAACAAGAGAAAATCCGAATTTTATTGTTGCTGACATTGAATAGTATTATTATTACACGTATTATTTTACATACTATCTGTTTTTTGGTACATGAAGGAAGAATGAAATATAATATCGTGATTACGATCATCTGATGCTTAAAGCTACAATGTACAAAATAGTAATCACTAAAAAATGAGTATGAAATACAATTTATATCTTTTCTCATGTTTATCAGGATCTTTTACTTTCTCATCTATCAGGATGAGTCTGAATAAAACGCGATGATGCAAGACATCAGGCTCAACCTATGAAAATGAGAATCCATTTTCATGACAAATATAATATTCATCATCTAATTGTCATTTTTCAATTGATTTAAACCGAAAACTTATTAATATCCACGAATCTTACAAAAAAAAGATGTTATCTCAATACAGATGACACATACCTTTTCAAGGCGATCTGTAGAAAAAACACTATTTTTGTCTCCGCCATACCGACTGACAAAGAGTGACAATACTTTTGCTTTATCATCAGGAGCCTTAATAAAAGATGCTTTCCCAGTTCCAATAACCGACCGGTACCGCATCCCAAAACTACAGGGATGACCTGATGCAACCAGTTCTTTATCTCCCCTAACTAAGAAACAAACTCGATTATTCTTCTTTAGATATTGAATTTTGGTTCCGGTTGTAGCAGAATGAAGATATATCCTATCTTTTTGATATACAAAATTCATTGCGATTATGCAGGGTTCATTCTCTGATGCCATCCCAAGATCAAGAGCAATAACATTCTCTAATATCGTATTTGTCGTGGATTTGTCAGATTTTTCTTTCGTATTCATCTGCCAGACGAACAGTCAGTCAGTGAACTGATTCAATTACTCTCATACTGGAAAACACTCTCATATCGTGGCATTATCGTAACTGCTCTGGCAGATGATAAAAACGCTGGATATGATATTGTTTCACGCTTTTTTGCCCCTGCAGTTGGCATTTCAGAAGATCCGGTAACAGGATCAGCTCATTGTTGTCCTGGACCATATTTTAGTGACTTTTTACATAAGAACCATCTGACCGGGAAACAACTCTCGATACGGGGAGGCGTCGTCAAAATAATAGTCACTGGCAACCGGGTCAGACTTGGTGGAAAAGCGGTCACTATTCTTCAGGGTTTTATCTGCTGACTGAAAAAGATGTGATTTTTGGAGAATATTACATCCACCGGTCAAGCTCAGACCGATCTCTTTTATAATACAAATGAGGGATCGTGACGATATGGTTGTACACACCTACCGGAATCCCACAAGCCTCTGAAACGTACTCCTGTAGTTTCACAAGACCATAACAGTTAGGTCCAAAAGCACTTAGAATGTCTTCTGAACGGAACAGAACATAACAATGAAGCTTTCCATCCCGGATGGCATACTGTACAAACTGAAGACATGGAACATTTGTTTCATCCCAATCCCGGTCAGGCTTCCAGGTTATTGCAATTGCACGGCGGGTATCAGACTCTTCTTTCAGTTTCGCAATGGCATACCCTATCTGATCACGGGGAGCAGATCCATTTGCTACTACATAATTACGCAATCGTTCATTATATGAATAATCAAATCCCCCACTGTCTCCATGGATCAGTTGGCGGGCATACTCAAGACACCGGTTCTCCTGAAAGGATGACACAGGATGGATCATCTTAAAAAGGGGATCCTGAACCTCAAAACAGAGCGGTTCTGTCTCCCATGTCTCCTCTCCGTCTTCAGTCGTTATTACACGGTGTTTCCAGATTATCTGTCTGATTGCTTTTTCATGAGCTTCACTAATAGTCTTGCACACAAATACTTCCATATTTACTGACTCCCTGACCAGAGAACTCTGCATCAGTTCTGATGCACCGGGCACCCGGTCGAATCATATCACGTCACGTCTGTTTCGTTGTATGTATTGTTCTGTTGTCTGTACGATAAGAGATCATGGCTGATACCTGATATCATATAGTCAGGATCGGGTTTTGATATATGCATTGAGCCTGGCCAGCCCCTCTGGAAAGTTTTTTCTCCCAAACCCTACCCGTACATGCATATCATCATAGGAAAAAAGTGTTCCGGGCATGAGCAGAACACCGTACTTCTCCATTAGATCATCACAGAACCTTTTTGAACCTTCTATAACATCTAACCTGGGAAATGAGATTGAGCCTGCCAGAGGTGGTTTCCAATCAAACAGACCCTGATGCTTATCACAGAATGCCGAAAATAAACGGATATTTTCAGTAATTATTGTTATATTTCGCTTAAGCAAAATATCCCGGTGCCTGAGAGCGATTGTTGCCAGATATTCTGATGGTGCACTTGTACAGATAGTGGTATAATCTTTGAATGCACGTGCCTGTTCCAGAAATGAAGTGTCTGCACAGGCAAGCCAGCCAAGCCGAAGACCAGGAAGTCCATAAGCCTTTGACATCACACCAAGAGAGATGCCTTTTTTGTATTTGTCTGTCATCCCATCAAGTCGCATTGCAGGATTATACTCAAGCTCACGATAGACCTCATCAGAGAAGATCCAGATATCATGAGTTGCCGCAATATCCCGGATCTGCTCAAATTCCGTTCTTGTAAACTGGTATCCGGTTGGATTATGAGGTGAATTGATGATAATAAGTTTTGTATTCTCTTGTATTGCATCCTTTAGTGAATCGACACTTATATGCCAGCCGTCATTATCCTCCATCTGCCAGCCGGTAACATCACACCCAATTGCACGAGCTATTTCATGAAGTGACTGATATGCAGGAGTCTGTACAACACAGTGATCACCAGGGTTCAGCAGAATATTCATAGCGATGAATATGCCTTCTTCTGCACCGGCACATACCAGAATATCATCAGGAATAAGAGAGTGATACAGCGATGCAATCTCTCTCCTAAGATCCGGGTTTCCCTGTGATTCGGTATACCCAAGATTTAAATGTAAAAATGCATCCCCTGCCCTTTGCTCAAGTGAGAGGATCTCCTGAATGGAAAAACTCTCACAGTCAGAAGCGCAGAGGAGATATTCTACAGAAAACTCATACTTACCAAAGAACCGTTCGAGAAGGAAGTCATTGATGTGCATCACTATGTCATTTCTTCTCATATAATATGTAGTTTTCAAAATACCCGAATAAATGCAAAACCGATGATACACAGTTGTACAGATTCATTCTGATAGGAGGACCGTCGAAAAATATCTCTGTTCATTTTCAGGTCTGCCCAATCCACCCTTTTCATAGGTATCTGTGCTGAACATCTGAATCTTTCAATCATGAACAGAGGAACAAATCTATAACAATACAACCTGCAATAATCAAATACAAGGAAGCGCAAATACCCAAGATAGCATCTTTTGCAGAACTTCAGATTATGCAGGTAGTTTACACTTGGATCTGCTTAACGTTCTGCAATATGATATCACCGGAAAATCCATACATGGAAAAGAAAGTCGTTTGTATCCTAAGCAATGACGGGAAAGCTGCAGCATCACTGCGATCCGGAATCCTAAAAAGCGGATTTAGTAACGGAAAAACACTTTCAGATCCTGCAGATCTTAACAGAACCCTTAGCATACATTCGCCATCTATTGTCATCATCGATACAGGCCTCTCTTCAGAGAATGCCATTTCCCGTGCCATTGCCATGTGTGATGCTGCATCAGTTCCCTATCTTCTTCTCATCAGCGAAAAGAGAGAATGTCACCTGAAGATACCAGAGGAGACCGGATTTTTTGGATGCCTGACCGCCCATATCCTGCCAGGAACCCTGAAGTCATTACTTATCATTGCAATCAGAAACCACCAAAAAAGTCTCCAGATAACACAGGACGCGACAAACCTGCAACGACAGTCTACTGCTGTAGGTATCATCTGGTGGGAATGGACAAAACCATCACATGAGATATGTGTCACTGATAATGTATATGAATCACAGAATGCTTCTATTATCCCATCTGAAATTACCCAAAAAAATCAGAACCCCAGGATTTTTGATATGAATAAGATGGGTTTTTTACATCAAAACCTCTCCCTTAAAGTAGTATATGAACACATCCATCCTGATTACCTGGAACAGATTCAGAAAGCAGCAGAAAGCTGCATATCGGGTATTACACCTGGATTTTCAGAGCTTTGTTCATATAACCTAAAAGAAACCATTATCCGGGTATTGGTTACCGGAACGGTGACTGGATATGACGGGGATAAACCAACACGGATAGAAGGTATCATAGTACCAGTCCAGGATTTACCCACTCAGCATAATAATGACCTTTGGGAGAGTGACTATTGCAGTCTTCAACAGATATGGGATGGGATACCATATCCCTTCACAGTCTGGGAGGTCATTTATGAAGAAGAGGTGGGAAGGCCGGTTGATCTTCTCTGTCATTATTGTAATAAGGCATTTGCCACACTTTTTAACAAAAATCCAATACATCTTCAGGGAGCAAATGCGACAACCATCTTTCAGATATCCCAGGTCCCATTTCTTGAGATGTACGCAGAGGTCTCCTGGAGCTTCACGAAAAAGACATTTCAGTGTTTTGTCGTACCCAGAGAGAAATGGTATGAGGTCCATCTCTTCTCTCCGGTAAGAGGAATGGTAACAGCTCTCTCTTATGATATTACTGATGAAATTCATAAACAGGAAGAGAAGAAGAGACGTTTAGATACTCTCCAGGCATTTCATGCCCCTTCTAACGGTACTTTTGTATGGGACCAGAAAGAAAAGGTTATTCTAATAGATTGGTATACTGCTTCGTACCTTGATATCAGCCCGGAAATAAGAAAACTATCACGAGAGAATCTGTTGCAACTCGTCCATCCTGATGACCAGGAACGAGCCAGCAATCTTGTTACTATGCTCACTGATACACCAGTCATCACGATGAAAATACCCCTCAGATTCAGAGCCGCAAAGAACTGGATCTCATATATAGTCACGGTTGGGCCGATACAGAAAAAGGGAGTTTATTCTAGTGGAGGTCTTATCACCCTTCAGTATCAGCCAGATAATGACGGAAGTGATCCTGCCTTATCAGCAGATCTAATACCTGGTATTCTCAGCCTTCTCACTGCTGCAACTACCTATGAAGATGCAGGATCTGCCTGTATTCCCGCTATCCTTCAAATGACCGGAATGAATGATGGATTTCTTATTATTAGGAACGAATCAGTTAATACCATAGATATTCCCTACCGAACCGGAATATCTCCACTTACTCATAATGCAGTACAGAGTCTTGCAACTTCACTTATAGCGGATCACGACGCCGAAAACGGTATACTATCAGACCCGGTTGTCTATTATTCAAAGGATCAGCTCATCGGACTACTACTATCAGATCTCTCACAACAGATCGATACCGGTGTTCTTATCACACTGGGAAGAAGTGATACACAGTCAGTCTTTATCCTCTTGGTATCAGGAACGACGCCTACTCCAGTCAGGAAAGATGAAATCCTTTGTATCATACATCAGATATGGCCGGCTTTTCATCGGATATTACTTTCTGACTGGGAACGGAAACTCTTAGAGACACTCACTCTTATCTCTTATGCCATTCCAGATATTCCTGTCCTTATTAGTGAGAAATCTGTTCAATTTCTTTCTGGAATTCTTTCATCATCTATCTGGAAAAAAACATCTGTACAAGAGAAGAATACCTATAAATTCTCTGATGATGTGCAGGAAGCACTTACACAGCCACTTCTGGATGCCGCACAACCCCTCATCAATCGAGTTACCGATGAGATGCTGTTTGGTATTGAGATAACCATGAATAACGGAGAGAGAAGACAGTATTCAATCAGTTTCAAGGCTCTGGAAAACAATAACCGGCGAGTAATTGCAGGATACATAAAAGATATCACCCGGATTGCCGATGAAAAAAACCGGCTCCTATCATGCATCAGTGAAATCCATCGTGAAGAAGAAGAGGTTTTAGATCTCCTTTCGCAGACAGGCGATAACACCCCGCCTCCCTATGGATTTCTCCTCTCTCCTGACGCCCGGGTACCAGCAGAGAGACTATCGACTCTGGCTTATGTACATCGTTTCAGGTATCTGTATGGTGATGAAAATGAGGTTAATGCTGATAACTATCTATGTGATCTCTCACAGATGGTCCTTTCATGGATCGCTCATCCATCACGGGTTTTAATAATACTATCAGCAGGGAAAAGCACTATCAGAAGAGAACATCTCATCACCGTCAGCCTCATCACTTCTGAACTCATT
>Ga0268279_1000489_pt1 | contig 25172 bp, 25 predicted proteins | sample saktaG_6_FD_190142 | JGI IMG/M metagenome (GOLD analysis project Ga0268279, IMG submission 190142) | Saline water microbial communities from Sakinaw Lake, British Columbia, Canada - sak_2010_1_5_80m | ecosystem: Environmental > Aquatic > Non-marine Saline and Alkaline > Saline ...
TACCGGAAAAACTTCAGGCCTTACTTGAAAAGGGGAAACAGCGAGGTTTTATTACTATTTCAGAAATTTTACATTTTTTCCCGGAAATAGAAAAAGATATTCAAGGAGTGGAGCATCTTTATGAGAGCCTGGAAAAAGAGGGAATTGAAGTAAAAGAGGCCAAAGAATTTTTAGAGGTGAAAAAAGTTTCAGAGAAGTCTTTAAAAAAGTCCGTAAAAATAAGAATTGACCCCATTCAGATGTATTTAAAAGAAATTGGCAAAGTATCCTTTTTGACTGCCGAAGAAGAAAAAGAATTATCCAAAAGGATTGAGAAAGACGACGAGGAAGCCAGAAAAAAATTAGCCCGGGCTAATTTAAGACTGGTAGTTTCGATTGCCAAAAGATATATTGGCAGGTCGCCGAATTTAACTCTGCTCGATTTAATTCAGGAAGGAAATCTTGGCCTTTTTCGGGCAGTAGAAAAATTTGATTGGAGAAGAGGTTATAAATTCTCTACTTATGCTACCTGGTGGATTCGCCAAGCCATTACCAGAGCCTTAGCTGACCAGGCGAGGACCATTCGCATCCCGGTTCATATGGTAGAAACTATGTCAAAATACAGCAAGGCTAGAAGAAGGATTTTGCAGGACCTTGGTCGAGAACCTCTGCCGGAGGAAATTGCAGCTGAAATGGGGATTAATGTTGACAAAGTTCATCATATAATGAAAATTTCTCAGGAGACAGTTTCTTTGGAAACTCCGATAGGAGACGAAAAAGATAGTACTTTAGTTGAATTTATTGAAGATGAAAAATCAACTCCGCCTTCGCTTGAGGCAGCTCGGAATCTTCTCCGAGAGAGGCTAAAAGAAATTTTGGTTGATTTAACTCCAAGGGAACAAAAGATATTGGCAATGAGATTTGGCTTGGAAAATGGAATTGCTCATACTTTAGAAGAAGTAGGTCAGGAATTTGGCGTGACTCGGGAAAGAATCCGTCAGATTGAAGCCAAATCCCTTGAGAGAATAAGAGAACACCGAAAACTAAAAAAATTGAAAGGATATTAAAACTATTGTATAATGTAAGTGTCGCCAAGCGGCACATATTCCGGCGTAGCTCAATGGTAGAGCGGATCCCTGTTAAGGATAAGGTTGTAGGTTCGAATCCTACCGCCGGAGCCATATGGGATTTGCAGAGCCAAAAGCTCTGCTTTTCTCTTTATTAGAGCCTATTTTGAGCGGTTCTAACGCATTGTTTTTTATTTTTGCCCCAGATGAGACGAGTTGCATGGGCAAGAGTGCATTTTGTACGTCAATTCCGAGTATTCTGTCTTTTAATAGGAGGTTCGAACCTAAGGCGGCCAAAATGATTTTCCTGGCTTGGAGGCCTTTATTTTCGAAGGCCTCTTTTGCGTCTTCAGAGAATTTAATTACACGATGCGCTACGTCGAGCCAGCTGTCTATACGATTATCGGTATCATTTAAAAGTTCCTGGAGTCTCGCTTTCTCCTGACCTACAGTTGATTTCTTTTTGTTAAATTCGTCTTCGGTTATTTCTCCTGACGCTCGCATATCAATAAGCGTGTCCAGCTTTCTGACACAGGTCTCGTAATTTTTTTGCAAGTTATTCAGGATAGTATTTCTGTCGCTTGATTCTTTGGTGTTTTCTTCGCGAAGCCAGGTCATGGCCCAATTATGGAATTCTGACGGGACTTCTATTCCTCCCAATGTTTCTGCGATCTGTTTTTCCAAATCTTTTATTTCGATGCATTTTTGACTGCATGCGCCTCGGCGCTTTGTGCAATGGTAGTAAGTATAATAATGCTCGCCACCCTGTTTGTTTCTTTTAACTTTATTTTCGGCCGTAACCATGCAACCGCATTCGCCACAGCGGATCATGCCCGTATAAGCGAAGACATGCTTTTCTGGTTTGGGTTTTTGACCAGGATGAAGTAATCCTTGAATGCGATCAAACTCCTCACGCGTTATCATTGGCTCGTGCTTGCCTTTATGCCAGTTGCCACTGCCCCTGGGCCATTCAAACCAGCCGTAGTAGAAGGGATTGTAAAGTGTGCGATAGAATCCACTTCTGGCCAATTTTTTTAAACCCCATTGGTTAACTGCAATTTCGTGGACTCTTGGAGCGGTGTAGCTCCCACTTAAAACCATATCAAACATCCTACGGATGATTGGGAACATCTTTGAGTCTTTGCGAATAGTTTTAAATCCCTTTTCTTTATCTGGTGTATTTAGATAACCGATCGGAGCAGGACCAGGATGCCATCCCAGTTCAACTTTACGCCTTAATCCGCGTTTTACATCTATGCCCTTATTATCGTTTTCAAGTTTGGCCTGGCTACAAAGAAGGTTAAGAAGAAACTTATCATTCGGCGTATTTTTGAATGTTTGCCCTGGCGTGCGTATTTCGAGGAGTTTGTTTTGATCCATTAGATAGATCAAATATCCAGTGTCCACAGAATTCCTTGAGAGACGATTTGGATGCCAAGCAAGAATGGCATTAGCTTCACCCTTTTCAATACGTCCAATTATTTCATTAAAAATCTTTCGGCCAGGGTCTTTGGCCGAATGGGATTCCTCAAACCGATTAACGATATTAACTCTTTCTTTTTTGGCTACAGATTCGAGTTCGCTTTTTTGCGAGTCAATCGAAAGCACTTGTCGATCTTCTTGTTCAGATGATTTTCTGGCGTAGAGGAAGTATTTAATTATGCCAGCTTGTTGTTCCATATTAGTTATAACTTAGGAGCTTTGCATTGCCCGAGCATTTCGGTATCAGCGGTTATGTTTCCGTTTGTGTCTATGTCGTAGCAATAGCCGTTCTCATCTCGATAAACCCTGAAGGAATTTGCTGTTTTATCTTTGCCACATTCGCTACAACTCATGTAGTTTATAAAGGAGAATTGTTGATCTGGTGTGTTGATAAATTTCCTTAATGCTTCAATATCTTTATTCTGAGTTGCTTGCCATTGTTTTCCCATTTCTGTGAGCTCGGTTTCGGTCAACGCAGGCTTGTATTCGTAGCTCATTAATTCTCCGTTGCGGAGACAAATCGCTATTGTCCTTTCTTCCATGCGAGCTAAGTCCTGACCCTTCCCCGAAGGGATTATGCCGTAGGATTCTCCCTCGTGTTGTTTTCTCCAGACAGAGTTGTAGATTTGCGGGTTTCTATTTTCAATTTCCAATTTGTAGTTTGCTGAATCGCCTGTTATCTTTTCCAATAGATTCTCGGCGATTCCTTTTGCCTGATCATTGATGACTCTCTGCGTTTCTTCTGCGCAGGATTTTGTTCTGCTCAGGATTTCGTTATTGGCTGTGTCTACTTCTGTGGTAAAACCTTTGTTGTCTTCGTAAACCTCAATTATTTTTAATTGGGTAAAATCAGTTATTGTTGCGGGATCGGGAATTCCGTAAGAATAGTATCTTGCCTTTACTTTTTTGAAGATCGGCGTTAAATCCTCTCCAAAAAGGGCTTTAATCTTCGCTACGGCCTCGTTTCGCTGTTCAGCTGTTCTATTCTGGCTGTATTCGGCCAAAGCCTGCTCTGGCGTTGTTTTTTGCCCAACAGCTTGGTTTTGGGTGTTCTCGTCGGCAACAGCCGTTTGAGTATACTTTATTTGCTCTAAGCCGATAATTGTGCCAATGCCCAGGCTTGCTACTACTAACGCTACGATTATAAAAATTTTCTTGTTCATAAATTTATTGAAGATTAATTTTTAAGATATTTTTCGATATTTAATTTGTGTTCTTCGTAAGTTTTAGCGCAATGCGTTTGTCCGTTTGAATCGTGCAGATAATATAGGCAATCTGTTTCGGTTGGATTTAATGTTGCGCTAATTGCATCCAGTCCTGGGTTGCAGATTGGATGAGGCGGGAGTCCAGTGTGAATATAGGTGTTGTATGTCGAATCAGTTTTGTAATCTGCTGGCTTTATCTTGGGCCACCAATTTCCCGATTCTCCCAGCGCATACTGGACAGTGGCATCAATCTCTAATTTCATCGGCGGATCATTGAGAAGCCTGTTCCAAATTATGCCTGCGATTAAAGGCATGTCAACTTTGTTGGCTGCTTCTCTTTGGACGAGCGAGGCGACTTTCAATGCCGTTGTCCATTTGACGTTTTCTTTCACAAATTTATCAGCATATGGCTGGAATTTTTCATTAAACTTCGCACGCAGTCTATCTGCGATCTGAAGCTCTGTTTCGTCCTTTGGGAGAAGGTAGGTGTCGGGGAAGTAAACTCCTTCAGTCTCGTCATATTTCATAGTTGTGTATTTGTTGATCCATTCGTTCTTCTGCTGGTCAGTCCAACCGAGTGCATTTCCAATAAGTTCTGCGATCTGCTCTTTTCTCAGCCCTTCGGGGATCACGACCCATTTCATGTATGGCTCTTTTAGTGCTTTCGCCATCTCCCAAGCAGTCATGCTCTTTGAAACCCTGTAACCCCCTGGCTGAATTTCGTTTCCTTTCAAGGCATAATTAAAACCCCACTCGCTTTTAATAAACCCTTGCTCGTGGAGTTTTTGGATCGTATCTTGCGTTTCTGCATTCAGCGAAACAATAAACCTTTCTGACTCGGCTTGTTTCTGCGGTGCGCCAAACAAGGAGTAGTAGGTAAAAATACTTACTGCCATTAAGGTCAGCAGAATAATTCCGCTTATGCTTATAACTATTATTTTTGTGCTGATTGGCTTTGTCATATTGTGTCAACTTATGTGAATTTTTTCTTGTAAGGCAACATTATTGCGAACATTCCTATAAGTCAAGGCGAGCAAGGGGATAAAACAAAAAGGGACGACCAGAGCCTGCGTCCCACAAGATTGAATTGCACAAGGCAACCAATTGTGGAGGATAGTCGCCCCTTTCAGCCCGCAATTGGGCTTCAAAAAGAAGCAATCACCCTGTGCTTTAATTCAAACTTGTAGGACGCAATTTTATTTTACGTCGTTTTGTTGGTTTTTTCAATGTTCGTTTTCTTTTCGTGCTCTTGCCTTATATACCAGGCCACGGCTTTGTGAAGCTCTTTTCCATATTCTTTTTCTTCTGGAGTAAGTGGTTTTTGTTCTTCGGTTTTTAATTGCGCTCTACTGGTAGGCTTGCCGAGTTCGACCTGGAACATCTCCCAGACCATTTTCCATTCTAAGATTGTAGGTTCTTTATCGGAGCGAAGCTGCTTGAGAATTTTATTTGTTATTCTCTCAAATGTGTCCGCAATCTTATAAAGCTTTTCGCGTTTAATCTTTTTTAGTCTTCCTCGTAAGGTTTCTAAATCTTCAATTAATTTCAACTCTCGGCGTTCAATCCAATGATATCTTTTTTGCCATTCTCCGAGTGTGCTTCTTGCTGGTTTTTCTCCCAGTCGAGACCCAAAATCTATACCGATTTCATCCGCCTTTTGTCCGACTTTGGTCCAAGCCTGAAGCAACTTGTCCAAGCTTCCTGTTTCGCAATATAAAAGCCACGCCGTGTATTGCTGTTCGGTTTCCTTAGGCATTTTTGAAGTTGTGATATTTGGTTCTTGCATGGATTTTATATTTTTTTATTAGTCGTCTTTTGCATTTTTTGTCTTCCCCAAGACGCTTTATTTAAGCTTTATTAATAAATCTTTTTTAATCCTCTTTCTTAATAAGGAGCTCATGGTGGTCTCGACCTTTGGTTCATGGTGGTCCTTAGCCAGGGTTCACTATGGTCTCTGGTTTGGATTAAGAATTGTCGATTGATGCGATACATAGTTCCTCCCCATGTACCATTTTCAGAGGACTCCCTTTTAGTTTCTATTAGCCCTAAGTCCTTTAATTTCTTTCTTGCGCGCTTACACGTTGATAGACCGAAGCCAAATGATTGAAACCCTAAGTTTCTACCTTCGCGGCTTTTAAATGGTTCGTCCGTGTGCCAAAACCATCCGTCGTCTCCTTTGCCGTATCTATTTTCTAAATGGCATAGTGTCATATAAAAATCTCTCTCCGCGTGAGTTAGTTTTTTCTTTAGGTCTTCATTGTCGTAAGGTTTATGTGGCGCAAGAAAAAAGTTGGTCTTTCTTTTACTTACCTTTAGGTTTTGGAATGGGTTTGTTAACATAGTCATTGTTATTTTTATTTATCTCAGGTTCAGCAATCGAGTTGATATAGACAGCTTTGTAGAGGTTGAGGAGATTATTGGCCCGAAAAGAAGCTTCGGCGGGAGTAAGCTTGATCCCGTATTTCTTTTGGTAAATATCCGCAAATTGTTTTACAGCTTCTTCTGGGGCCATATTCATCGGTCATACAGGCGTGCTTTAAGCGCCCGCATTTGATTAAAAAAAGCCATCGGGCTGATCTTTAGATCGTCCCGATAGTAGCCATCGACCATTTCGCTTAGCTCCTTTGTCTGCTCAAAAACAAAATATGCCCTGCGCGGATTTTCTTTATCGATTTCGGAAATCGGAAATGATAAAGATAAAACCACAGCAAGGGCAAAGTCACTGGTCTTATAAAAATTATCTTTTTGCAGCAATGTTTTTGTCATATTCATTAATCCTGTCTTTATTTTCTGCTGCAAAAGGAATGCTTTGAATTTCTTTAAATCTCTTGTGATAAAGATGGTCTCTCTTAAATCAAAAAGAAAAACAGCCGATTTTCGGCTGTCCACAAGAAATTACAAGATATTTAATTTTACACCCTGGGATTATTGATTTTTAATCCTTTTCCTCTGATCAATTCAATTAGTTGCTGGCCATTTGGTAATTTATTTTCAAGTCGTTTGCTATTGATCTTTGCAAACCTAAACAATCCCTGTTGCTTATTAAAGATTGCATTATTGATTCTCTTGTTTCTGGATTCATCGGTTTTAGATTCTGGATAGCCTCTCTTGGTCAAGGCTTTTTCTATTTCCTCATAAGAGAGAAACCCGTTCTGTTCACCTTCGAGAAATAAAATATCGAATATTTGATAATAAGTAGTTTCTTTATTCATTACGACTTTCTTTTCATTGAAGTGATAATCTCCATATCTATCCCTGGTAATAAGATTATTTCCTTTCTCATCCCTTAACGGCATTTTGGCAGTAATTTTGATTTTGTAGTCTTTCGGGATGGCATTATATTTAGATTCTATCTCCTTGCAAAACTTATTGAATTTACTGGTTTTTATAAATCGAATTGCACTTGATAACTCTTCTTCAAAATCGATCACTTCTCTTCGGCAGAGTGCATTTATAAGCAATGCTCGTTCGTCTATGATTGTTTCTTCGGTAATATCTTCTCCTAAAATATCCAGCCATTTTTGAAGATATATCCCCCTGGGAATTTTCGGTAATTCAATATAAGCGTCGTCATTCTCCAGTAGGAGCACTTGTTCGCTTATTTCTTGTAGAATTGTCCACAACTTAATTATTGATTGTTGTTCGGCCAGGTTCATAGTTATTTTCATTGTTTATCCCCATTATGACAAAAAATGTCATCTTTGACAACGAATATTTTAAGAGCTAAAATGATAATAACCAATTACAGAGGTACATAATTTTATGAATTCAAACATCGACAAACTTTTTACGATTGAGGAAGTCGCTAAAATTTTGCGAGTTAGCGGCAGATCAGTCACGCGTTATATAGAGTCTGGGAAACTTAAGGCATCAAAGATTGGCGTATGGCGAATTAAGGAATCTGATTTGCATGCCTTTTTAGAAAAGACGAGCAATCTTAAAGATAATAAGAGATATGGCAAGAAAAATTAATTACGACAATTGGTCCAAAGAAGAGCTAATAAAAGAGTTGCGCCATATTAAAGAAATAAAATATGGGCTTGTTTGGCATCGCGATCTTCCAGAAGAGAAGATAGATATTCTTATTAATCCTGATGCCCGCACTCCCAATGAGATGTTCCCAAATGAAATGGCAGGAAGGCCATTCCCAGTTCTTAAAGAGGCGAAGTCCAAAGATGTTAACAGCAGTGAAGGCAAACCCATCAACCTTTTAATCGAGGGGGATAACTACCATTCTCTTGCAGTTTTAAATTTTACTCATCAAGAAGCAATCGATCTTATTTATATTGATCCACCCTATAACACTGGGAATAAAGATTTTATATACAACGACAAGTTTGTAGATAAAGAGGACCCGTTTCGACATAGCAAATGGCTTTCTTTTATTGAGAAGCGTCTGAAGCTTGCTAAAAATCTCCTTAAAAGTACGGGCGTGATTTTAGTCAGCATTGATGATCATGAACAGGCTCCGCTGAAGATGTTGTGTGATGAAATTTTCGGAGAAGAAAACTTTATCGTAAATATGCCTCGACGGACAAAATCAGCTGGGAAAACAACTGAAACAATCTCATTAAATCATGATTATGTTTTGGTTTATGCTAAGGATCGACAGATAGTCAAGTTCAATGCTATTAGCATTGATGACCGTGCCTATAAATATAAAGACAAGTATTGCTCTGAGAGAGGACCATATGCATTGTCACAAACATTAGATTATGACAGCTTATCTTATAGCGATTCATTAGATTACGAACTTAAACTTGATGAGCATATATATTATCCTGGAGGAGATAAAAAAGCTTTTCTTGTCAGAAAAACAGGAAAGCATAGGGCCTCGGACTGGACTTGGCGATGGGGTAAAGAACTTGTCGACTTTGGTAACAAAAATGATTTTATTGTTATAAAAAAAGGAAAGAACGGACAACCCCGCATATATACCAAAACATATTTCAAAGTCGTCATAGAAAAAATTAATGGTAAATATCAAATTGTTCCTGTAGATAGGGCAAAAAATCTGTCCACGTTAGATTTAATGGAATCAACTTATTCAAATGATATCTCGAAAAAAGATATTAGAGCAGTTTTTGGCGCGGAAGCCGAATTTGCATACCCAAAGCCATTATCGCTAATTAAATATTTAATAAATTCAATTCCTAACCATGATAATTTAACCGTTTTAGATTTCTTTGCGGGTTCAGGTACTACAGGACAGGCTGTCATAGAATTGAATAAAAGCGATGGGGGTAACCGCCAGTTTATTCTTTGTACAAACAACGAAAATAATATCTGCACGGATGTTTGTTACCCGCGCTTAAAGAAAGTCATCAAAGGGTACAAAAATGGCGAAGGAAAAAATATAGCAGGACTTGGCGGAAATTTAAAATATTATACCTGTGACTTTGTAGAGGCTGAGCCAACTGATCGCAATAAACGCAAGTTGGTTAATGAATCAACCGAGATGCTTTGTATCAAAGAGAATGCCTTTGAGCTTGTTGAGGATAAAGGTGATTTTAAGATTTATAAAAATAGTAATAAATATTTAGGTATTGTTTTTTACGAGGAAGCTATAGATGACTTTAAGAAGGCAATAAAGAAAATCAAAGGCCATTTCAACGTCTATGTGTTTTCTTTGGGCGATGATCCGCACGAGAAGCAATTTACAGATGTGCGCAGTCGAGTCACGCTTTGTGCTATTCCTGAGGTTATTCTGAAAGTATATCGAGAGATTTTCAAATAAATATTATGTGGATTGAATTCAAAAATTATCAAGAAAAAGCCATCGTAAAGCTCAAACAAGAGGTTAACGATTTATTAGAAGCAGAGGGTGATAAAATCTGTATTTTTAAAGCGCCTACAGGATCGGGAAAAACTCTCATGATGGCTGAGTTTTTAAAGCGCCTTATTGATTCAAGAATTGATGGGCGTAAGTTTTCCTTTGTTTGGATTGCGGTAAACAAGCTTCACGATCAAAGCCGTAATAGTCTTAAAAAATATTATGACCAGTTTGGTGTCGGTTTGAGGTGCTCTTATTATGAAGATTTAGAAGATAGAAAAATCGCAGAGAACGAAATTCTGTTTTTAAACTGGGCCAGTATAAACAAAAAAGAAAATATTTATGTTCGCGCTAACGAACGCGACAATAACCTTTCCAATGTAATTACCAGGACAAAAGACGAAGGCAGAATAATTATTCTCGTAATTGATGAGAGTCACCGCAATGCTGAAACTGAAAAATCAAAGGAGCTTATTGAAGAAATTGGTCCAAAGATAACAATTGAGGTTTCTGCTACCCCGCAGCTCAAAGGTGTTTTCCGTGGCGTTGAAGTTGAACTTAAGGAAGTTAAGGACGAAGGGATGATTAAGAAAGAAATTGTTATTAACCCTGGGTTTGAAAGTTTTCATTTGGATAAAAAATTAGCCGATAAAACGGCGGACGAAATTGTTGTTGAAGCAGGGCTTAAGAAGCGAGTTGAGTTGACAAAACTTTACACAGCCGAAGGGTCAAACGTTAACCCTTTAATGCTAATACAGATACCTGACTCCCGCGCTGGATTAGATAAAAAGGATTCTGTAATTCGATTATTGGGTAAGTATGGCATTACTACCGAGAACGGAAAACTCGCAATTTATCTCTCCGAGAAAGATAATAAAATAAACCTGGAGAACATTGAAAAAGATGAGAACGAGGTTGAGGTGATGATCTTTAAGCAAGCCATTGCAGTCGGCTGGGATTGTCCTCGCGCTGCGATATTGGTTCTATTTCGTGAATGGAAGAGTGTTGTGTTCTCAATTCAAACTATCGGACGCATCATGCGTATGCCAGAGCATCATCACTACAAGACTTCTGAGCTAAATCTTGGTTATGTCTTTACGAGTTTAAGTGATATTGGTATTGCTGAGGATATTGCCAAAGAATACATAACGGTTTTTGAAGGCAAGCGCCGTGATGATTATAAAAATATTGATTTGTCGTCATATCATTCCAAACGTTTTCGCGAGGAAACTCGTTTGTCATCTGACTTTGTACCTATCTTTTTTAAAGCGGCCGACGAGCTTAAATTAAAGGATCACATCTCTCTTAAGCACAGCATTGTCGATACTAAAATTATCGCCAGCGGCCGCATTGCCGACGTTGATAAAGAAATAAAAAGTGTCGAGAAAAAAGGAACACTTGATATACCAAAGAATGAAGTGGAATTACAGAACGCTTTTGATTATTTCGCTCGTGAAAATTTGACCCCGTTTGCTCCCGAATTGCGATCAATCAAGCGTATCAATGATTCTATTTATCGTTTCTTTGATAAGGCATTTAAGATGGGCGTTGATGACTGGCCGAATATTCAAGCCATCGTGTTGGCCGAAGAGAATAGACAAATCGTCACAGATGTTATTAATAAAGCAAAAGAGCTTTACCAGGATGTGGTTGGCAGGGGCAAGCATGAATTAATAGAGAATGAGGAGCCATGGAACATTCCTGGCACGATTAATTACAATCTTACTTTCATAAAGAAGGACTACAAAAAATCAATTATTCAGCCTTATTACGCAAAGACAAAGGGTAATAATACTCTCTCATTGTTCGAAGAAGATAGCGATGTTGAAGTTTCGTTTATTGAGTACTTGGAAAAAGCTAAACAAATTGAGTGGTGGTTTAAGAACGGCAAGAGTGATGCGACTTATTTTGCCGTGTCATATACAGAGGCGGGAGCTGATAAACCATTTTACGTTGACTTTATTGTGAAGATGAAAGATGGTCGAGTCGGCTTGTTCGACACTAAGGGTGGCATCTATGCTCAAACTGCAAAGGATCGCGCCGAAGGTTTGCAAGCTTATGTAAAAAAGTTAAACAAAGCTGGGAAGAAACTATTTGGTGGCATTGTGGTTAAGGATAAAAACAGCTGGCGCGTTAATAATAAAGATAAGTACTCTTACGATCCAAACAATCTGAAGGACTGGGAGTTCTTGGATTTAGGATAAAAATATGTTTGGCTCTGTCGATATAAAAACCAGACCACTTAGACTTGCTTATCTTGTTGATCCTAATAACGCACGGCAGGTCAAAGAAGCGATTCAAATAAGTTCTACTCTTTGGGGTGGTGATTATTTTCCGATTATTCCTTTGTATAAAAGAATGCCTTTAACTTGGAGAGAGAAACCACTTCGAACTCCCTCAGCGAAAAGTGTTATTCTCGGCTATGTTGAAGCATTCGATCCAGATATATTTGTCCAACTCTCAAAAGATGTGCCGAAATACATAAACGATATTGGTATTGAAATTGTTAAACCTGGAGATATATGGAGTGTTTTGGACGAAGATCGTCACTTGTCACCTAAATACGGATTGGGAATTTTTGAATTACTCAACGACATTTTCGAAAAGAATTTTAAATTTAAAATGAAGTATCCTCTGGAGGTAGTGTTTCCAAAAATACCAAAGCAATACTCTCTATTTTGGGCAAGTTGGTTTGGTGAATTGCCATCGAAAGTATTTCCTATTCTCAAAAAACATTATTTTGAACCACTCGAGGTAAAGACTCCTGACTTAAAACTGGAGAATATAAAAGACCTGATGTCTGGTAAAACATTATTTCCACGCAGGATAACTCATCACGAAATTGAAAGCTACGGCGGTGGCTTCAGGAGGGATGGTTATGTATATTTTCTCGATGCTACGAAGGTAGAAGATGTAGTGGATTTTTGGAATTTACGAGCCATTGGTAGGACAGTTCTACCACTACCCAAGCAGCTTAAAGACGATTCGAATATAAAAGATATCGTTATAAATTTTCTTAAAGCAAATCGGAAGCCCTGGCCCCATAATCCGAAGGTTTTTGACTATGCATCAATTGTTCGATCGAGAAATTCCACAATGGAAGAAATACAAGAATATGTTAAAACCTTAAAAAACGATTTGGGTGGTGATGCCCAGTCGGAACCATATTTTTGCCTACAACATTGGTATCCAAGAGTGTGGGATGAGTGGGCAAGAGATAAGGATGGAGCCGTGCCGAACGACATCTATGGAGAAGAGGAAGAATCTGTTGAGATAACTGACACCAAAGAATTTCGTATAGGATTTAAGTCTTTATTGCCTAAGTTTGCTCAGAAATATGGTTATCATGGTGAGCCTCGTTGCGCAAATGAAATCAGCTTTCGCTTTTATGGTGAGAATGAATTCATTGCCGAAGTATTCCCGAAGTCGTCTGGGGAAAATTTTGTTAGATCAATTTCTGGATTAACTTCATTTCGTGGTGATTGGAGGATTGGTAGAAACGGGCTTGTTAAATTAGTCAAAGATAATTATAACGAGACAAGAGATATTCCTCTTGCTGAAAATATTTTCTTTGCCTGGCTTAAAGATTTGGGCTGGGAAGCAAAATTATCTTCGGCAGGCTTATTAGCAAAACAAATTTATAAAAAACTCGATGGTTTCGTAACGGTTTTAACAAATGAAAAATTACTTGGACTATTTGAGCATATGAATGGAGGCAGTGTGCAGCAAAATGGGAATCCAGTTTCGGATAATAAAATAAACCAAGAAAGAGAATTACCTATTGGAGAAGTTAAGACCAGGCTTAATGATAAGGGGACAAATAATCTTCACGATTTTCTTGTAGAAAAGAGTGTTTTTAAAATGGGGCTAAGGCTCCAATGTCCTCATTGTTTGAGAAATTCGTGGTTTGCTCTCGAGGATATTCGGGAGAAATTTATTTGTCCGCGTTGTCTCAATTCTTTTCCAGCAATTGGAAACGTTGATAGTTCTGCCTGGTGTTATAAGACCGCTGGACCATTTAGTGTTCCAAACTACGCGGATGGTGCCTATGCCGTTCTTTTAACTGCTGATTTCTTGAACGATCGGAAGATGACCACCATGCGAATTACACCTGCTTTAAGTTTTGTTGCAGAAGCTCCCAACAAAGTAGGTCTCGAGGCAGATTTAGCTGCCTTTTGGCAGGATTCAATTTATGGGGAAAGAAAGGACGGAATTCTTTTTTGTGAATGCAAGACATACGGCCTTTTTCAAAAGAAGGATTTTGATCGTATGCGGTATCTTGCGAAGGCTTTTCCAGGAGCTGTATTGATTTTTAGCACATTACGCAAATCATTGACTAAAAAGGAAGTGATTGGCATTACAAAAATTGCTAAAGCTGGGAGAAAATATTGGAAAACAGAACGGCCTATTAACCCCGTGTTAATTTTAACAGGCAACGAATTACTGAGTCACTTTGGTCCACCTTATTGCTGGGAAGATTCAACTAAGAAAAGGTTTGATCGAGTACATGGGCTTATCGGATTAAGCGACGCAACGCAGCAATTATATTTAAATCTACCATCATGGGAAACCGAATGGCATGAAAAATGGGAAAAAAGACACAAGAAAAGAATAGCCAAAAAGCAAATAGAAAATACTCCAACTCAAGACGTAAGTAATAACCCATAATTATGCAAATTATAGTTGGAATAGGAAGTACTACTCACTTAGATCGTCACAACGAGCGCATGGCAAAAAGCGCTCTTGATGGAATGGCCGATCAGATAAAAGAGAAATATATTCCTCAATTAATTGAGCACGATTGGAATAAGCACATAGGCGTTTTGCTCTATGGAGAAGTGTTCCAGCTGAAAGACGGAGAGTATGCTCTTGGTATTGTCACTGGATTATTTGAAAATAATGAAGAAAAAGAAAAATATAAATCTGGCCAACCTAATATTGTTTGGCAAGACTACAAAAAATATTTGAATATCAATGAGTTAATAAATCTTAGCGGTGGAAAAACGTCCGATTCGGTTAGTAAAAATGGCATCCCAATAAATATTGCAGATTTGTTGGAGATCCATCTGGATTCGACGCAAGTCTTGCCCGATGGAAGAATTTATAAAATCAAACGATTTATAGCGGCTACAGGAGATTTGAAAATAGTGGTTTATCCGAAAGATCATAATCCCTCTCATTTTCACGTTATTTCAAAACAGAGGGGTATAGACGCAAGGTTCGATATTAATACTCTTGAATTTACCAGTATCAAGGACGGAAAGATTAAGAAAAATGATATAAAAAAGATTCAAGATTTTTTTAAGACATTCCCAGCGCTTTTAGATAAATTGAGGAACGAATACAAAAGATTACAGTAGTTTAGCAGTTTATTGGGAACTTTCCTTCCAGCATATCCACGGCTGCGTCCAGTTCGTAGGACTTCCAACCGCTTAGAATGATGGTTCTAAGTTCTCTCACGGCTCGGAGCTCGCTTCAGAAAATCGCCTTTTGGGCGGTTTTTTGATTGACAAAGTGCTAATATGTAGTACTGTTAAATATTAGTTCAAGAACGGCTTGAACTAATATTGAAAGTTAACAACTAATTAAGGAGGGAGCAAGTTATGTTGATAATCTTAGTTGGTAGATCCGGAGCGGGAAAAAGCACACTCATTAAAGAGATGAACTGTCCCGAAAATCATTACGAAATAAGTGGTCAAGTAAAAAAGGAATTAAGAGCCAATGGATTGCCAGTCAGTCACGATACCGTGCAGCCCATTCTGCATCAACGCTACACTGCCGATCCGTATTGGCAAATCCCCAATATTTTGGAGGCACTAAGAAGCAAAAAGTTCCTTATTATTGATGGCCCAAGGTCTTTGCCAGAAGTGAAGCGCCTTAAGGAGCTCTGCCAAGATGTTCTTATTGTTAAAATCGAAGCGAAGGCTTCGGTGAGAAACGATAGGTTAAATCTGCGAGACGGAACTGATACCGATGCTTTTGTTCGTATTGAACAAGATGAAATACACGTCACGGGATTAAAAGAAATACTCGCAATGGCCGACATTACCATTGAGAATAATGGTTCTCTCGAAAGGCTGCAAGAAATAGCAAAAAAGCTCCGCTTGTTAATCGGGACAACATCTATTTAGGGCGGAAGAAATTATAATCTTCTGCCCTCCCCTTTTAAATAATAAAATTTGTATAATTAAAATTAATTAACGCAATATGGAGAAACCAAAATTACCACCCGTAAAAATGGGCTCTCTTTTATGGGGTGATTTAAGCAATTTGCCCAGAAAAACAAATCCTATTTTTGATAAAGAATTTTACTATCAATCACCAAGCAGGGTAAACTCTTGCATTTTGGATTTTACCGAAATGAGGCCAAATTTGGGCGGAAAGCATTGTAATTCAGGAAGCATAGGATTTGGAGTAGGGTTGTACTCAAAAATAAAATTAAAATTAATAAAAGAGCCCAAGATTATTTTTAAGAATAAAAAAAACAGCACCTTATTAAATCATTTCGCAATTATTATAAAAAAATTAACTGATTATAAGGGTGGCTTCGAGATAGAGGCTGAGCCAAATCCTTACCCTCATACGGGTCTTGGCAGCACCGCCAGCCTTACTTGTGCTCTGGTAAATGTAATTAATATTGCTCTGGGCAACCCGTTTGATGAAAGAGAAATAGTTAAGATTGAAGCCTTTAATTATGTTGAAGAAGGTGGAGATGGCAATCTTTATCCTGGACAATCAACCGGTATGTCCGGCTGGGTTTCTTTAAGAGGTGGTTTTATAATAACAACTGCCGAAGCAGAATTAGTATTGAGAGAAGAAATACCGGTTGCCTATAAAGTAGTAGTTGGAATTCCTCCTCTCAGGGCAAAGGGTGTGGCGGAGTCCGACATTGAACTGCCTATCTTGGAAAGATGGAGCTTTCATGACAGAATTAATTCAGCAAAAATTTGTCACTGGACATTAATGAAAATGATCCCAGCTCTTAAGGCGAAAGACTTTAAACAAGTTGGAATTCTTTCGTGGGAAATGTTAATTGCTGGGACAAAGGGCGTGCCAGCTATTCTTGCCTTTGGCTCTATCAAGCCGTTAGAGTGCCTATTAGAGCTTAAACAAGCCGGAGCAGAAATGGCTTTTATGAGCTCTGTGGGTCCGGGTTTAATTGCATTAGCTTCTAAAGATAAAATAGATGCTATAAAAAATATTTATAATAAATATAATTGCCAAATTTTAGTCTTAGAAGTAGACAACAAAGGAGGCCAAATAATATGACAATAAAAGAACTCCAAAAAACAATAAAAGAAGTTGATAGTTTTATTGTTAAAAAAATGGGAAATTTTTCTAATCCTAACCTAGTTCGTTGTTTAAAAGCACAGGAAGAATTAGGTGAAGTGGCTGATGTTTTAGTAAAAATGGAGCTCGGATCTAGAAAAGGTAAAATGGATATTGAATCGGGAAAAGAAGAATTGGGAAAGGAAATTACCGATGTAATTGTCCCCTTGATAGCCATTGCCGATTCTTATGATATAGATTTAGAGCCTATTTTTGAAAAAAAACTTAAACAAGATATCGAAAGATATAGAAAAGCCGAACAAAATTAATAAAAATTATCAATCAAAAATATGAAAATTGTTTTATATAGTATAGCCGCAGTCCTTAGTCTTGGAATTGGTATTATATGTATTATAAATAATGCTTTTCCAAACTTTTTTATGCCATTCGCTATCTTCTGTATTGCGGTTCTAATGACAACGAATGTACACGGAGTATTAAAGGGTGCGTTGGCACAAAGTTTTATCGCAATGGGCGGAATATTAACGGGTTTATTTATTGGGAGTTCGCCGATATTTGTTCCTGGAATACAGTATTTTTTGTTGGGGGTTTCTATCCCATTGGCCGTAATCGCAGCGTTGGATTTTAAAACTTACTTCATCATTGCTAAGGGAAAGTAATTGATATATGCAGAATCTCAAACCCTAATTTCTCTAGGTTGACTGGTTGATTTTTAAATGCTAGCATTGTTTGTGTAAGATAGTTGCCTAATAAAAATTTAGTCGAGTTTATTCGGGGAGCTAAACTTTAGGATAAAACCTTAAAATATTAATTAAATTAATTTATATCTAACTATGGAAGGAACAATTAAAACTCTTACAGAAAAAGGATTCGGATTTATTACCGTTGATGGCGAAGAGAAAGATTTATTTTTTCACAAGAATGAACTTGAAGGTATAACCTACGAAGAATTAAAAGTAGGTGACAGGGTGTCTTTTGAAAAGGCTGATTCTGAAAAAGGGCCCAACGCAACAAAGGTAGCTCGTCTTTAAGAATCGATTCAGTAAGATCAGATAAGCGAAAATCAAGTCCCGCTTCAAGCGGGATTTGATTTTCCGGAATATCTTTTTATAAGCAAAAAAGACGCAGTTTCAGAGAGCGCCGCCAACGAAGTGGCAGGGAATCTCAAAAGGGCGAAGAGAGAAATCTTTTCTTCCCTTTCGTCTACCGACGGGCAGACTCGGAAATTCAATAAAAATATGATACAGGTTTCCATATTTGATTGGGACAGCATTGAACTTGTCAAAAAAATACTCAATAGCTTAATTTCGGAAAAAACAGAACAGAACAAAAGAGATAGTTTATAGGGATTGCTTTTTTAAAGAAATAAGCGTATTATACAAGGCAGAGATTGAGAGTAGAGTTTTTTTTATTTCACTTCGCAGGCCATTTATTTTGTGATTTACTTATTTAACTTCTAAAGAAAAAGAAAATATTAAGAAAACCCAAAAAATTTAAGAATTATAAAAAATCACAAAAATAAAAAAAATAAAGGTCATTAGGTTAATAATTTAATTTTTAAAAATATGAAAAGATTAATTGTTATTTCGTTGGTTTTAATCGTATTTGGTTCAGTAGTTTTGGCCCAAGGGCAACAAATACCCAATAATTTAGTTACAGGGACAATGAATCCTGAACAGAATCAGCAGGCTCAAGGGACTGGACAGGCTCAGCAAGTTCAAACTGAACAACAAACTCAAAATCAAGGCGAAGAAGGACAATTAATGATTACGCAGCAACAGCAAGTTACTGCCGGAAAAATAAATGAGGTAAAACAAAAAATACAGCAAAAGCAGCAGGAAATGAATCAAGAGATGCAACCAATGGGGAAAACCGAACAAAAAGTTTACCAAAATCAAAACCAGGTAAGATTAGCAGTCCATTCCTTATTAGAAATGAAAGATGTGATAGGAGGTATTGGTCCCCAGGTGTCGCAGATTGCCCAAGAATTTAATAATTCGGTCCAGGCAACCATAAAAGCAGAAGAAAAAATCCAAATAAGAAATCGTGTTGTAAGATTTTTTGCGGGCGGAGACAAAGAATCAGCGGAATTAATGGAGCAAGAGGTCAATCGCAATAGAGAAAGGATACAGCAACTTGATCAGTTAAGAGAACAATGCGATTGCGACGAACAGATAAAAGCTATGTTTCAAGAACAAACACAGAACATGGAGCAAGAGCAGAATAGGTTGCAACAGTTAGCCCAAAATGAAAAACAATATAAGTGGTTATTCGGCAGATTTTTAAACTGGATGGGAAGACTATTTTAGTAATTTTATTTTCTAACTCTCTACAGGTTTTCAAAAAATCGTCAAGAAGGCGATTTTTTGATAGAGTGAATCAATGGAACCGTTAGCTTCAAAAATCAGGCCAAAGACCTTGAAAGAATTCGTGGGTCAGGGTCATTTAGTTGGCGGAGGAAAACCTTTGAATGTTGCCATAAAGCGAAAGCATCTGTTTTCGTTTGTTTTTTGGGGTCCGCCGGGAACCGGAAAAACAACTCTGGCGAAAATATATGCCAAAAGTTTGGATGCCAAGCTTTACGAATTATCTGCGGTTTCCGCCGGCAAAGCAGATATCAGGAAAATAATCGAGGAAGATACGAAAGACTGTCCCAAGGTTTTATTCTTGGACGAAATTCACCGCTTCAATAAGGCCCAACAGGATTTTCTGCTTCCTTACGTGGAAAGAGGAGATATAACTTTAATCGGAGCCACTACGGAGAATCCAAGCTTTGAAATAATTGCGCCTTTGCTTTCCCGTTGCAGGATTTTTGTTTTGTACGAACTTTCAGATAAAGAGATGGAAACCATCATTAAGCGAACCAAATTCAAATTAGACAAGAAATCAATTGACTGGCTGATTAATATGGCAAACGGAGACGCAAGGCAGGCCATTACCATGCTTGAAAACACGCAAGAGCTTTATAAGAAGATTACCGTGGAGAATCTAAAGAACGCCTTGCAGTCAAAGTTCTTAAGATACGATAAAGTGGGGGAGGAGCATTATAATACAATCTCAGCTTTTATTAAAAGCATGAGAGCCAGCCAGCCTGATGCCGCCTTGTATTATCTGGCCCGAATGATTGATTCCGGAGAGAATCCGAAATTCATCGCCAGAAGAATGGTTATCTTTGCTTCAGAAGACATAGGATTGGCTATGCCTACGGCTTTGGTTGTAGCTAACGACGTATTCAGAGCGGTGGAAATTATCGGATTGCCGGAGTGCGGCATTAACTTAGCTCACGGAGTTGTCTATCTTTGCCAATGCAAGAAAGACAGAAGCTCATATAGCGCATATATGGCTGCAATGGAAGACGTAAAGAAGTATGGGAACTTGCCCATTCCCTTAAGATTGCGGAATGCGGAAACAAAGCTTATGGAGGATTTGAATTACGGAAAGGGATACGAGAAGTACTCTAAAGAAGATTATCTGCCCGCTCAATTAAAGGGAAAGAAGTATTTAAGGCAATAGATTGATTGTTTCTGCCTTATATTATATAATCTTGAATAAGGAGCCAAATTAATTCATATTAATAAAATACTTATATGTCAAAAAGAATTACAGGAGTCGGAAAGCATAAAAAATCACATTCTCATAAAACCAAGAAGCGGCTGGAAATAAAGCGGCTTATGCTTGAAGCCAAGGCAAGCAAAAGGAAGCATAAATAAAATTTATAGCAAATTTTTAAGCAACCCATCTTTTTGGCGGGTTGTTTTTTGTTTTCTATCAAAAATTGCTAAAAAGCCAAAAATAAGTTAAATTTAAATAATGAATAAGTATAAGATAAAAAACCTGGCAAAAAAACGGCCTCTCCGGACTTTATCCAAGAAAAAATCAGTTAAAATTGCCAGGCAAATTCGTCGGTTTTGGGGTTTAGCCACCCGCCTGGAACATCGCAGAGTTGGGAATAAGAAAAAATGAACCTAAAATCCCTGCCAAAAATTGAAAGACCCCGGGAAAAATTAATCCAAAAAGGACCTGAAAATTTAAAAGACGAGGAGCTTTTAGCTATTTTGTTGGGCACGGGCATAGAAGGAAAAAACGTAATTGAAGTGGCAAAACAAATTTTAAATAAATATTCAAAAAAGAGATTATTAAAATTAACTTATAGCGATTTATCTAAAATTAAAGGCATCGGCCCGGCAAAAGCCTGCACAATTTTAGCCGCTACTGAATTGGTAAAAAGAGCGTTGAAAATAGGGGAGGCGACGCTGCCGATTATCCAGTCAACCAAAGACGTCATTGCCCAAGCAGTTTATATGAGAGACAAAACCCGTGAGCATTTAATGGGTATTTATTTGAATGCCAGAAACGAAATGGTTTATAAAAAACCAATATTTATCGGTACTTTAAACGCAAATTTAGTTCATCCTAGAGAAATCTTTAACGAAGCCCTAAAACAAAACGCAGCTTCGGTAATTTTAGTCCACAACCATCCTTCTGGAGACCCTGAACCATCAGAAGACGATTTAGAAATCACCAAAAGAATCCTCGAAGCTGGCAAAATAATGGGAATAGATGTTCTAGACCATGTAATAATCACCAAAACCAAAATTTTCAGTTTTAAGGAGAAAAAACTAATATAAAAATATGGTAAAAAATAATAAAAATTCCGAAGCGGAAAAATTAAAAACCGAGGTTGAGCGGTTGAAAAAGGAATTGAAGAAAAAGAAGAAATACGGACTTGTTTGGGAAGATAAGCCAGAGGAAGTGGTTGAGATGTGTAAAGAAAAACTGCCGGTGCTGAATGAAGTAAAGAATAAAGAAATAATCACTGACAAGGAAAAGTCGGTAAATTTGTTGATTGAAGGAGATAACTATCACGCACTTTCGGTATTAAATTATACACACGCGAAAAAAGTTGATGTTATTTATATTGATCCACCGTATAATACCGGCAAAAAGAAAGAATGGAAGTTTAACGATCGCTGGGTTGATAAGAAAGATGCCTATAGGCATTCCAAGTGGCTTTCTTTTATGGTAAAGCGGTTAAAACTGACAAAGAATTTGTTAAAAGATAGTGGAGTAATTTTTATCTCAATTGATGACAACGAAGTGGGCCAGTTGAAATTATTGATGGATCACACAGATTTCTTTGGCGAAAATAACTTAATAGGAATATTTACCTGGATAAGGAAAAGAAAACCAAGCCATCTAGATACTCACGTTAGAAAAAACACGGAATACATTCTTTGCTATGCACGAAGTCGTAAAAATCTAAGCCCCTTAAAGTCTTCACCGGCCGAAGAAGATAAGCCTTATCCATTTTATAACACAGGAAATACAAGAAAAATTCTTAAATTTCCTGCTAATTATGTCCAAGCCTCAACATTAAAAGATGGTATCTACAATTCCCAAGAGTTTAGAGACAAAAAAACAAGGGTTAAGCTTCTAGATAAGGTCGAGGTAAAGAAGGGATTGATCATTAATAGCTTTGAGTTGGAGGGAGAGTGGAGGTACTCTCAGGACACTTTAAACGATTTAATTGGCCAAAAAGCCGCAGTAATTATTAAGGGTAAAAAGTTTAAGCCTTACTACATAAGAAAGCTAAAAGGAACTTTTAATGAACTCAAAAACACAATGACCATTTTAGGTGCTACTGGTAGATTAAAAAAAGAATTTAGTAATGGCGATTTAGTCGAAGAAGAATTATTAATCGGGACCAACGAGGATGCGGAGGAACAATTGTCGCAAATGGGTATAAAGTTTAATAATCCTAAGCCAGTATCCCTAATTAAGTTTTTGATTAAAGTTACTACTAGACAGCCAAAGGATTACTTAGTTTTAGATTTTTTTGCAGGCTCGGGTACCACTGGCCATGCCGTTTTCGATCTTAACAAAAAAGATGGAGGCGATAGGAAATTTATTTTGTGTACCAACAATGAAGATAACAACAACGATGGTCATAAAATTGCCAAGGATATTTGTTATCCACGCATTAAAAAAGTTATCAAAGGGTATAAAAACTTAAAAGGGGAAAGGGTTGCTGGTTTAGGTGGCAATCTAAAATACTTCGAGACTGACTTCGTTGATTATAATGAGCCGACGGACAAAAATAAAATAAAACTTACCGAACAAGCAACAGAAATGCTTTGCGTGAAAGAGGGAACTTTTAAGAAGGTAATAGACAATAAAAGATTTAAGATTTTCAAAAATTCAAACCATTATACCGGCATAATTTTTGACCAAGCGGCAATCCCGACATTAAAAAAAGCGATTAAGGGTATAAGGGGTAGATTCAGCGTCTATGTTTTTTCTTTGGGCGATGAAACTTTTGACGATGAATTTAAAGATGTAAAACAAAAAGTCCAGTTATCTCCCATACCCGAAGCGATTTTGAGGGTGTATAGGAGGATTTTTAAGTAAAGTCCATGAATTTTATAAATTTAACATCTATTGTTATAAAATTTATCACAAACCATCAGGAATGGATTATTGGTATTGTCAGCGTAATTATAGGCTCGGTTCTAACTTTAATTGTAACTATCGTCTGGGATAATCATAAAAATAAGAAAAAATTTAAAGCTCTGTTAAAAACACTTTTTTTTGAGCTTAAAGAAAATCAAAAACGAGTAGATTCGGTAATAGAGAGATTACCAATAGAAATACAAAATAAAATTCAAGGAATAGACATAGATAGCGGCGTATTTATTTCCGATGAAGAAATCGCTAAACTGGGGTGGTCCTTTCCAAAACCATACGCCATTGATGCATGGAAAACGTTTGTTTCTTCTGGATTCGCAGTTGATTTATCCACAGAATTGTTTCAGAAAATATACAAAATTTATGACTCAATTCATTCTATTAATTTTTTGAGTAGTTTATCGGTGAGTATTTTTCAGATTTTAGCTCAACAGAATAGATTGGATGAACAGACCAATAAAAATTTTGATCAATTTTGTAAGTTCGGAACACATTCGCTTGAGGTCATATTATCTAAAGATATCAAGCGAGCATCAGATGATTTAGAAAAAATAATCCAATAATAACCATGCAACTCAAAATTTATCAAGAAAACGCAATAGATGACCTACTAAATAAAACCAAAAGGCTCTTGGGTTATTCTGGCGGTAAAAAATTGGTTTTCAAATCTCCGACTGGCTCGGGGAAAACAATAATGATGGCGGAATTTTTGAAGCAATTAGTTGATGATAGAGAAGTTAGGCAATCGCTTGGCTTTATCTGGACGGCTCCAAGACAACTTCACATCCAAAGCAGGGACAAGTTGGAAAATTATTTTGAAACAAGCCAAGCGTTAAAATGTTCCTACTTCGAGGGTTTAGACGATAGAAAAATCAGCGAGAACGAAATTTTATTTGTAAATTGGGAACATATTAACAGAGCCGATGCTATTTATATTCGCGACAACGAACAGGAGTTTAATTTATCCAAAGTTTTGGAGAGAACAAAAGAAGAAGGACGGGAAATAATTTTAGTTATTGACGAGGCCCATCATCACGCGACAAGCGATATTTCGCAGGGATTGATTCAGATGATTGGGCCAAAATTGACGATTGAGGTTACGGCGACTCCGGCAACAATTACCGATGAAGATGAGAAAGTATTTGTTCAGTTAGATGACGTAAAAAAACAAGGGATGATTAAAAAAGCGGTTATTTTAAATTATGATTTTGATAATTTTATAAAGCATGGAAAAATCAAGACGCAAAAATTAAGTGGCGGCAGCGAGGAATTGGTCATAGACGCCGCATTGAAAAAGAGGCAGGAATTGGTAAAAGAATTTCAAAAAGAAGGAGTTAATGTTAATCCTTTAGTTTTAATTCAATTACCTGACAGGAAAACGAGTTTGGAAGATAGAATAAGAGAACGGGTAGAAAGTATTTTGAAAAATAAATACAAAATCTCAACGGAAAAAGGCAATAACCGACTGGCGGTTTGGCTTTCGGGCGAACATGTCAACAAAGAAGAAGTTGAGAAGCCGGATGATTATGTTGAGGTTTTACTTTTTAAACAAGCGATTGCTTTGGGTTGGGACTGTCCGAGAGCGCAGATTTTGGTTTTGTTTAGACAGTGGCACAGTCCGATCTTCTCCATTCAGACAATCGGCAGAATTATGAGAATGCCAGAGCCAAACAAGGGACATTACGCAACGGATATTTTGAATTACGGCTATGTTTATACTAATTTAGAATATGTGAAAATTGATGAAGATATTGCCGATAAGGGTTATATCACAATTTACACGAGTAAAAGACGAAAAGACTACAAACCTATAAATTTACTCTCTTGCTATCCGAAAAGGCACCGAGAAAAAACAAGATTGTCTCCATTATTTACTGAAATATTTTTGGAAGAGACAAGAAAATATGGCTT
>Ga0268279_1000491_pt1 | contig 25112 bp, 23 predicted proteins | sample saktaG_6_FD_190142 | JGI IMG/M metagenome (GOLD analysis project Ga0268279, IMG submission 190142) | Saline water microbial communities from Sakinaw Lake, British Columbia, Canada - sak_2010_1_5_80m | ecosystem: Environmental > Aquatic > Non-marine Saline and Alkaline > Saline ...
GATTTTGGGGCAACCTATAAAGGTTTTATGAAATATTTAAAAATAATTTATTATATTGTTTTAGGATGTTTAGCAGTAATCGCGTTGTTGCTGATTATTTCCGTATTCCCGATTACAGGAAATATTAAGTTCATGACCGTGTTGTCAGGTTCAATGGAGCCAAAAATTCATACGGGGAGCGTTGTTATAACAAAGCCGGTTTCTGATTACAAAATCGGGGACATTATAACATTCGGTCCATACAGCAAAACTCAAACTCCTACCACCCATAGGATAAATGATATAAAAGTTGTTGGCGGAAGCGAGGTTTATATCACAAAAGGCGACGCAAATAATGTGCCAGACCAGAAAGAAATTCAGAAAAGAGATATTGTTGGCAAAGTTTTACTTTCTGTTCCCTTTGTTGGTTATGTCGTAGATTTTGCCAGAAAACCAACGGGGTTTGCTTTAATTATCATTGTACCGGCATCCCTGATTATTATAGATGAAATAAAAAAGATTTTTGGAGAAATCAAAAAAAGGAAGGAGAATAAAAATGCAAAATTAGAAGATAATGCATAAATCATTTATAAAAATTTTATCAATATTATTGATTGTCGGTCTTAACTGGACCGGGCTTTCGGCTGTAATTGAAACTTTCGCCTATATAAACGATACAGAAACTTCTTCAGGCGACACTTTTACCGCCGCGACTTTGGATTTTTCATTAACGGGTGGTGATTTTTCTCCGAGCGGATTAAATCCGGGCGATTCAACAACAAAAAATTTAACCATCCAAAATGATGGAAGTTTAGGATTTCAATATAAAATTAATTATGAAAAAGTTTCCGGCAATCTTTGCGATTATTTAGATTTAACAGCCGGCGCATATTCAGGGTTATTAAAAGATTTTACTGATCAGGAGCCGTTTACTTTTTCCGGAACGCCGAGCTGGGATTTTGTAATATCGTTGCCAGCCGGTGCCTCAGATAGTTTACAGGGAGAAATTTGCGATTTCAAATTCGTTTTCAACGGCTGGCAGGAAGATTTATCTTGGGGAGAGGGTTTAAGCGATACGGAAGAAACTCAAAATATCATTTCTGCCAATTATTGGAATCCGCCGGTTGTCTTAAATGAAATTCTGCCTAATCCTTCGGGAGACGATTGTTCTCTTGCTGGGATTGACGGAGAATGGGTTGAAATTTATAATAAAACTTCTAATCCGTTGGATTTGGATAACTGGTATATTAAAAATTCAACTGGCACTCAAATAACAATCAGCGCGTCAAATACCCTTGGCGGCTCTACGACTATTAGCGCTAATGGTTGGTTAGTTGTTTTTATGGACGGATGTGTTTTAGATAATATCAGCGACGCTGTAACTTTTTATAATCAAAATGATGTTCAGGTTGATTCTTATAGTTATGCCTTGCCGGAATATAATGTTAATAATACTCCCGGCTCGACAAACGATATGGTTCTTTATTTGCCTCTTGATGATGATTCGCTTGATCAGAGTGGAAATAGCAATAATGGAACCAATAATGGAGCAACGTTTGTTAGCGGTCAAATTAATGAAGGATTAAGTTTTGACGGCATAGATGATTATGTAGATTGTGGGAATGATGCGAGTTTGGATATTCGTGATGAACTTACGATAGAGGCATGGATAAAACCAGACACAGTATCCAAAGCTTATTATCATAGTTCAATAGTGGATCGTGGAAATAGTTACTGGTTCTTAATATTGAATACAGGGAAATTGGCTTTTTTACGCTTCAATGAAAATGATCTGCAAACGGGCTATGGAAAGTTTAGTATTTTCTCTACTACCGCCACCATTCCAACGGGAGAATGGACTCATGTTGCTATTACATATTCAGTTTTAGGAGGAAACGCGGTAAAACTTTATATCAACGGGCTATTGAGTGCGGCAGGAAGCTTTACAAACGGTCCGATTGATAGCTCGGTTAGTGCTTTAACGATAGGAAATAGAATGGGCTTACATTATTTTGACGGTTCTATTGACGAAGTAAAAATTTATAGTCGAGTCCTAAATGCTTCAGAAATTTTAAGCCATTATGGACAGGTTCCGGAAAACAAATCTTATGCCAGAATTCCGGACGGAAATTCAAATTGGGTAGATCCTGTTCCTACGCCCGGCGGGCCAAATATTTTAGAATCAGAGATTATAAATCAAGAAGAAGCTATTGAAGAAGAACCTATTGCAGAAGAACTACTCGGTGAAGAAACTCCAGTCGCCGAGGAAGAACCGGTTGGCGAAGGAGATCTGGTTATTGAAGAAGAACCAATGATTGAAGAAGAACCATCTGAGGAAATCCCAGCTATTGAAGAAGAATCAACCGAGGAAGAAGTAATAACTGAAGAAAATCAAGAGCAAGGAGGAATAATAGAGGAAATAAATGAAATAATTGATGAGGTGATTGATAAGATAGTAGATGAAATAATGCCAGATGAAGAAACAGGGGATGAGGTAGTTTCAGGACTAGAAGCCCCAGTTATTGACGAAGCCCAAGTCATTGAGGAGGCACCTGCAGATGAAACTCCGGCAGTAGAAGAACAACCAGCGGCTGTCCCAGATAATAGTTCTTCTAACCCAGATGGGGCTGGAGAAAGTGTTAGCGTTGGAGGAAGTGGTGATGGGGGTTCAAGCGACGTTGGAATTTCAGATACTGGCGTTTCGGGAGACAGCGTATCAAGTGAATAATAATTTGAGAACTATGAACAAAGCATTAAAAACAATTTTAATAATTTCAATCGCGGTTTTGGGTTTTGGTTTTTTGTCCCCTGCCTTAGTTCAGGCGGCAAATTTGGAAGTTCAATTTGAACAGACGCCTTTATTTAGTGAGGCTAATTTTATGCCTGGGCAAGATATAACCCGTTGGGTAAAAGTAACTAATAACAGCGGGAGTCAGCAAAAAATTATTGTGGATACTGTAAATAAAAGCGACCCTGACCAATTGGCGAACCAATTAAATATAATTATCAAGCAAGGAGGAACAGAACTTTATAGTAATACACTTACTAATTTCTTTTCCGCCGAAATATACCTTTCTGATTTAGCAAACGCTACTCAAACACAATATGATTTTACAATTACTTTTAATTCCGGTGCCAGTAATGATTATCAGGGAAAAACTTTAGGCTTTGATTTTATAATTGGGTTTTTAGGACAAGAAGGCGGACAGCAGCAACCTACAATAAGCGGTGCTATAACTAGCGGAGGAGGATTGCCTCAAGGACTTACCATTACTAATGAAACTATTGCATCTACTCTGGAAACAAGCGTTACTATTACTTGGCTAACTTCTTATTTTTCTACCAGCCAAGTGATTTATGGCGCAGAAGGGGAAGCTCATACTTTAACTCTTAGCGATAATGCGGGATCTCCGCCAAAATATGGCTATGCGAACACTACGTTAGAGTATGATATCAGCCCGAAGGTTACTTTTCATTCGGTAACAATTTATGGTCTAACTCCTGGCACTACTTATTATTACCGGGCGGTTTCTCATGGTTCATTAGCCATTAGCTGTGAATATACTTTTACCACCAAAGGGGTAAAAGGATGGGAGATAGAGGGGGAAGGAAAACCCGCTGAAGAAATAGGCATTCCTGAGATAACAGGAGAAATTCCAGAAGAGATAACCGAGGAAGGGGCTCCTTCAGCCCCGCTTGCTGAAAAGGAAACAGTTGTTGTTCCTTCTGAGAGAGGTTTAGCCTCAATGCTTGCTGCTCTTGGTATGGTTATCGGCCAGTCGGCCTGGAAGATGATTCTTGTAATCCTTAGTTTGATGGGTTTAATTCTAATTGGAGCTAAAGAGTGGAAGAAAGCGCGAGAGAAGAAAAGAGGATAACAATATTTAAAAGATAGGAGAAATAAAAATCGGGGCTTTGCCCCGATTTTTATCTTAACCTTCGCTTGGCGAGCGAAGAGAACTGCGTTCTCTTCTTTACCTGCGCTTCCGTAATATGAAATACTTTCATATTACGGAAGCTTGGTGTATAATTAAAAATAAATATGGTTAATATCCCAATTGAAATATCCGCCAGACACATTCATTTATCTAAAAAAGACTTAGAAGCTCTTTTTGGTAGGGGATATCAATTGAAAAAAAAGAAAGATTTGGTCCAGTGTTGTGATTTTGCCGCTGAAGAAACGGTTGATATTGAAAAAAACGGAAAAAAAATATCAAAAGTAAGAATTGTCGGGCCTGCCAGAGAAGAAACTCAATTGGAATTGTCTCTTACGGACGCTTACTTTTTAGGCGAAGGGGCGAAGATTCCGGTTAAGCAGTCGGGCGACCTTAAAAACACTCCCGGAATAATTTTAATCGGGCCAAAAAGAAAGCTAGCGATCAGAAGAGGCGTAATTGTTTCTTGGCGGCATATCCACCTTAGTTTAAAAGAGGCAAAAAGATTAAATATAGATAAAAAGAAATTTGTTTCGGTGAAAATAAAAGGAAAAAGAGGGTTGATTTTAAACAATGTCTGGATAAGGATAGGCGAAAAATATCATCTTTCTATGCATCTTGACACCGATGAGGGAAATGCCGCCGGCATACCAGTTAAAGGAAAAGGTAAAATTATTATATGGTTTTAGTTTTAAATTGCGGCAGTCAGTCAATAAAATGGAAGTTATTTGAAGATAATCTGAAATTGGCAAAAGAAGGTAAAAGGGAGGTTTTGAATCCAAAGAATTATCAGAGGATATTGACAAAAGAGCTGAGAAAAACAGCTAAATATAAAAAGGATATAAAATTGATAGGGCACCGGGTTGTTCATGGAGGAAATAAATTTAGAAGGCCGACCTTAATTAACCAAAGAAATTTAAAAGAACTGGAAAAATTTAATGAATTTGCTCCTCTTCATAATCCATTTAATATCTTAGGAATAAAAATAAGCCAGAAAATTTTTCCAAATTCAAAACAAACAGCTGTTTTTGATACTGGTTTTTATCTGAATTTGCCGGAAAAGGCCTCTAATTATACTTTGCCAAAATACATAATAAAAAAATTTGGATTCCAAAGGTTGGGTTTTCATGGTATTTCTCATGAGTTTGCAGCAGAAGAAGCGGCCAAAAAGATTAAAAAGCCGTTTAAAAAACTAAAAATTATTACTTGTCATTTAGGAGGCGGCTCAAGCATCACAGCTATTAAAAACGGCAGAGCGATTGATACTTCGATGGGATTTACTCCGATGGAAGGAATAGTAATGATGACCCGGCCTGGTGATATTGACGCCGGTATTGTTTTAGAACTTGCTAAAAGTTTTTCTCCAAAAAGAGCAAATAAAATTTTAAATTTTGAATCAGGACTTAAATCAATTTCAGGAGGAACTAAAGAAATGTTAGAAATCCTAGGAAAAGCCAGAAAGGGGGACAAAAAAGCAAAATTAGCTTTGGAAATATTTATCTATAAAATCAAAAAATATATTGGGGCTTATTTTGCTATTTTAGAAGGGTGTGATTTACTGATTTTTACCGGAACAATTGGCTGGGGTTCTTTGAAAATCAGAAAGATGATTTGTAAAGATTTAACTATTTTAAAAAATACTAAAATTTTAGCCATAGAAACAGATGAAGAATTAGCAATCGCAAGGAAAATAAAACAAAAATTATGATAAAAAAAGAAAAAAATATTCTTTGGTTTAAAGAGATTACAAGTAACGATGTTCCTTTTGTTGGAGGGAAAAATGCCTCTTTGGGAGAGATGTTTTCAAAATTGAGTAAAAAGGGGATTAATGTCCCTGATGGTTTTGCATTAACTGCCAAGGCTTATTGGTATTTTTTGAAGAAAAATAAGATTGATAGTAAGCTAGAAGAGATTTTTAGAAAATTTAATCCAAAAAGCATAAAAAGTTTACAGGAGGCTGGCAGGGCAGCCCGGAATTTAATTTTAAAATCCGAATTTCCGGAAGATTTAAAAGAAGAAATTATAAAAGCTTATCAGAAATTAGTAGCAGAATATGGTCAGAATTGTGAAGTTGCGATTAGGTCTTCCGGGGTGGCAGAAGACGCCCCCCAAGATTCTTTTGCCGGCATGTTTGAAACCTACTTGAATGTTAGGGGAGAGGAAAATTTATTTGAAGCAATAAAAAAATGTCTTGCTTCTTCCCTTAATGATAGAGCAATTGCTTATCGAGAAGAAAAAAAAGTTTCGCATTTAAAGTTTGCTCTTTCTGTCGGCATCCAAAAAATGGCGAGGTCTGATTTGGCATCTTCAGGAATTATCTTTACTTTGGATACTGAAACGGGATTTAAAAACGTTGTTTTAATTAATTCAATTTATGGAGTGGGGGAAATGATCGTGAAGGGAAAAATTACTCCGGATGAATTTTATGTTTTCAAACCCACCTTAAAACAAGGCTATAAATCAATAATTATTAAAAATTTAGGCAGAAAGACCAAAAAATATATTTATGCTAAAGAAGGAGGATTAAAGGAAGTAGTAGTTTCTCAAAAAGAGCAAATGAAATTTTCTTTAACCGAGGAAGAAATTTTAACTCTGGCAAAATGGGCGATAACTATTGAAGAACATTATGGCAGGCCCCAAGATATTGAATGGGCAAGGGATGGAAGAACTGGAAAATTATTCATTACTCAATCAAGGCCGGAGACAGTTTTTGCGCCAAGAAAAATCACAACTCTTGAGGAATATCAGATAAAAACTGACAAAAAACCAATTTTAGCCGGCATTGCCATTGGAAATAAAATTGGTCAGGGAAAAGTTCATATTATTGAAGATGTTTCAAAAATAGGAGAATTTAAAAAAGGAGAAGTTTTAGTGACGAAAATGACAGACCCAGACTGGGTCTCTATTTTTCCTTTAGCTTCAGCGATTGTTACTAACGAAGGAGCAAAAACATGCCATAGCGCAATAGTGAGCCGTGAGCTGGGATTGCCTTGTATCGTAGGGACAAAAAGAGCAACGCAAATTTTAAAAACTGGCCAGAAAATTACAGTAGATTGCACTTCAGGTTCCGAAGGAAAAATATTTTTGGGGAAAATTCCTTTTAAAATTAAAAGATATGATTTAAAAACAATCCCGAAATTGACTACAAAGATAATGATAAATATTGGAGCGCCAGAGATTGCTTTCAAAACCTCATTTTTGCCGAATGACGGGGTGGGATTGGCGAGGATTGAATTCATTTTGGCTGAAAAAATCAGAGTTCACCCTTTAGCTCTTTATTATTTTGAGAAACTGAAGGATAAAAAAATAAAACAAAAAATTGCCGAGTTAACAATTGAACACAAAGATAAAAAAGAGTTTTTTATTAAAGAATTGGCCGAAGGAATAGCCCAAATTGCTGCTGCCTTTTATCCGAAAGAAGCTATTGTCCGTTTTTCTGATTTTAAGTCAAACGAATATGAAAACTTAGTCGGTGGCCAATTATTTGAGAAAAAAGAAGAAAACCCGATGATAGGATTTCGAGGAGCCAGCCGTTATTTGGACAAAGATTTTCAACCGGCTTTTCAAATGGAATGTCAGGCAGTTAAAAGGTGCCGGGAAAGTTTTGGATTGAAAAACATTTCGCTGATGATTCCCTTTTGCCGGACTCTAAAAGAAGGAGAAAAAGTGCTAAAATTAATGAAAGAATTTGGGTTAAAAAGAGGAAAGGATGGTCTTAAGGTTTATGTGATGTGCGAAATTCCTTCTAATGTCATTTTGGCTGATGAATTTTTGGAAATTTTTGACGGGATGAGCATCGGGAGCAACGACCTCACTCAATTAGTTTTGGGCCTAGACAGAGATTCAGCTCAGGTTTCTAAAATTGGCGATGAAAGAAATAGGGCCGTAAAAGAAATGATTAAAAAAGTGATTTCTATTTGCAAGGAAAAGAAAAAATATTGCGGAATTTGCGGTCAGGCCCCAAGCGATTATTCAAAATTTGCTGAATTTTTAGTTGAACAGGGAATTGAGTCAATGTCTTTATCACCTGATACCGTGATAAAAACAATTCTCAGTTTAGCTAAAATAAAATAATGTTTGATGTTATCACTTTTGGTTCGGCAACCCAGGATATTTACGTAAAATCAAAAAAGTTCTTGCCTGTTTCGGGAAAAACTTTTACCACGGGACAGGGCATTTGTCTTACCGTGGGTTCGAAAGTTATGGTTGATGATTTGTTTTTCTCTTCCGGCGGCGGCGGAACAAATACGGCCGCCACTTTCGCGAATCTTGGACCAAAAGTGGCTTTTTGCGGTCAAGTTGGCCAAGACTGTTTCGGCAATTTGATAATCTCCGAGTTGAAAAAGTTGAAAATCAGCACTGAATTTATTCTGAAAACAAAAAATAAAATTACCAACACTTCCGTTTTCTTAACTTATCCAGGCAAGGACCGGACAATCTTAGTTTACCGGGGGGCGTCAGACGACTTAACGAAAAAAGATATTCCTTGGCAAAAAATAAAAAATGCAAAATGGTTCTATCTAGCTCCGTTTTCGGGAAAGTTGGCGAATTTAACCGAGGATTTAATTAATTTTGCCAAAAAATATAAAATTAAGGTTGCTTGGAATCCGGGGTACGACCAATTAAAATTTCCAAAGGCCGTCTTAAAAAATATCTTGAGGAAAATTGACATTTTGATTTTAAACAGGGAAGAAGTTTCTTCTTTGATTAAAATTCCTTTCCAAAAAGAAAAAGAGATTTTTCGGAAGATTGACGAGATGACCGAGGGGATAGCCATAATGACCAAGGGCGGGAAGGGAGTGGTGGTTTCCGACGGCAAGTATCTTTTCCGGGCGCCGTCCATGGGATTAAAATTTATTGACGCCACTGGCGCCGGCGACGCTTTTGGGGCCGGATTTGTTTCGGGAATGATCAAAAAAAATAACGTAGTCTTTGCTATTCAACTGGCCATGGCAAATTCGGGCAATGTTATCGGCAAATGGGGAGCCAAGGAAGGACTTTTGAAAAAGGGTCAAAAATTTAAGAGGGTGAAGGTAATAAAAACTCTAATAAAATGAATCTTAAAAATTTTTTGAAAAAAGCTCAAAAAGAAAAATGGGCAATAGGCCAATTTAATTTTTCAAATCTGGAAATTTTAAAAGCAGCGGTTTTTACGGCAAAAAAGATGAACTCTCCTATTATTTTGGGAATCTCTGAGGGCGAGGCAAAATTTTTTGGATTAAAAGAAGCAGTGGCAATAGTTAAAATTTTAAGAAAGATTTGGCCGCCAATTTTTTTGAATCTTGACCACGGTAAATCTTTTGGTATCATTAAAGATGCGCTGGATGTTGGATATGATTGCGTTCATTTTGATGGATCAGAACTGACATTAAAAGAAAATATAAAAAATACCAGAGAGGTTGTAAAATATGCGAAAAAAAAAGGAGTGCTGGTAGAAGGAGAAGTGGGGATAATTGCTAAGGCGGGAGAGGAGGGGATTCTTACTGACTCTTCTGATGTTTTAAATTTTATTAAAGAAGCAGAAGTAAACAGTTTAGCTGTTTCGATTGGCAATGTACATGGCATTGATTTTTCTGGGGAAAATCCTCATTTAGACTTAAAAAGGTTAAGAGAAATCAGTGAAAAATTAAAAAATAAAGTTTTTTTAGTCTTACACGGCGGTTCTGGTACGCCAAAGGAAGATTTAAAAAAGGCAATCAAATTGGGGGTTGTGAAAATTAATATTAGTACTGAGTTAAGATTAGCTTACACAAATACATTAAAAAAAGTTCTTTCGGAAAAACCAAACGAGATTAGGCCGTATAAATACCTGCCTAAAGTAATCGAAGCAGCCCAAAAAGTGGTCGAAGAAAAAATTTTATTATTTGGTAGCGATAAAAAGCGATATTAGAAAAAATAACATGAAAAAATTTTTAATTTTAATTGTTTTAATAATTTTTCTAATTTTTCTTGGGATTGGCTGGTTGGGTTGGAAGGGATACCAGATAACGGTAAAGGGAATTTCGATTTCAACTAATCAAAAAGAATATGCCAGAGGAGATAATCCGAAAATAAAAATTAAAAATAATTTAAGAAAAACTGTCTGCTTTTCTTCCTGTTATCCTTATTATTTGGAGAAAAAAAACGGAGACTTAAAGTCTTATCCTTATAACGATTGTCTTTTTCCCGATGTGGCTGAAACCTGTATTGAGCCTGGTCAAGTTAAAGCTTTCGAGCTTCTTTTAGATAAAATGGAAATTGAAGAAGCTACTCACCGAATCGCAGTGCCTGCCTGCATTGGCTGTGCCTTAAAAAGTAAGTTCAGAGAAGATAAATTTTTTTATTCTAACAAATTCATCATTAAGTGAAAAATGGCAAAGATTATTCACGAGCGTCAAAAATGCATTGGTTGTGGTTCTTGCGCAGCTTTGTGCCCAAGATATTGGGAGATGGCTGAAGATGGAAAGGCCCGCCTTCTGAATTCTAAAGAAAACCCGGAAACTAAAAAAGATGAGTTAGAAGTGCAGGAAGTTGGTTGCAATCTCCAAGCAGCCGAATCTTGTCCGGTCCGGATAATTCGCCTTGTTAAATAATTATGTTAAGTTTATCAGCAAATATTCGAAAAACTCTTGGTAAAAAAGTTAAATCTTTAAGAAAAAAGGATATTTTACCCGGGGTTTTATATGGACCAAAAATTAAACCTTTACCTTTAGAAATTGATTTAAAAGAATTTGAAAAAATTTATGAAGAAACGGGGGAAAGTGCTTTGATTTCTCTTGAGGTAGCGGATTTAAAAAGAAAATATTTAGTTTTAATTCACGATTTAGAGAAAGATCCTGTGACAGATAGAATCATCCATATCGATTTTTATCAGCCGTCTTTAGAAGAAGAAGTTACAGCAACCGTACCAATAATTTTTGAAGGAGTTTCCCCAGCAGTGAAAGAATTAGGCGCAACTTTGGTTAGAAATATTCACGAATTAGAGGTAAAAGCCCTGCCCCAGAATCTTCCTCATGAGATTAAAGTGGATATAAGCAAATTGAAAACTTTTGAGGATGATATTTTAGTTAAAGACTTAGTTGTACCAAAAGAGGTAAAAATCCTCAAAGACCCGGAGGAAAGCGTAGCTCTCGTTACTCCACCAGAAAAAGTAGAAGAGGAATTGGAGAAACCAGTTGAAGAAAAAATAGAAGAGGTGGAAGAGGTAGAGAAAGAGAAAGAAGAAGAGAAAGAGAGCCGTTCGGAAAGCTAATTTTTACCTTAGCATTATGATTTTTTCGCGTATTTCAAAAATATTCTTATTATTTATTTTGATTTTGGCTTTTTTGTTGCCAAATCTTTTCAGTTTGGCTCAGGTGAACCCTCAGGAGGAACGCCAATCCTTAGAAGAGGAACTTAAGGGATTGGAAGAGAAGATCGCTCAATATGAAAAAGATATTACAAAGACCGCACAAGAAAAGAAAACCCTCCAAAATCAAATTTATTCTTTAAGAAAAAGAATTGAACAATTAGACTTTCAGATTCGTCAGAGCAATTTAGTAATTAAAGATCTTGGTTTTCAAATCAAAGACACCGAGGGTTCAATTGAAAAAACCTCTTTAGGAATTGAAGATTCAAAACAAAAACTTGCCAGTATTTTAAGACTTATTTACGAAGAGGACCAGAAATCTCTTATCGAAATTTTAGTATCTGAACCCAATTTCTCCAATTTTTTTGATAACTTAATAGCTTTGGAGAGTTTAAGTTCTAAAAACCGGGAGCTTCTCGAAGATATCAAAACTTTAAAATCTGACCTTGGGGAGCAAAAGCAGTCCTTGAGTGAAGAAAAAGGAGATACAGAAAAAGTGGCTAAAATTCAAGCCCTTCAAAAACAAGAAAGCGAAGCAATAAAAAGAGACCAGGAGTATTTTTTAAAATTAACTGAAACCCAGTATCAGCAATATCTTAAAGAAAAACAAGAAGTGGAAAAAAAAGCAGCTGAGATTAGAGCCAGGATTTTTGAATTAGCCGGCGTTCCCAAAGCTCCCAATTTTGGAGAGGCCCTGGATATTGCCAAATATGTAGAAAGAATAACCGGAGTTAGACCAGCTTTCTTGTTAGCTATTTTACAGCAAGAATCAGCCATTGGAAAAAATGTTGGTCAATGTTATTTAACAGATCCAACTACTGGAGAAGGGATACGAGTAAGTACTGGGAAGATAACACCCCAAACAATGAAACCTACTCGTGATGTCCAACCTTTTTTAATAATTACTAAAGAATTAGGTAGAGACTCTTATAAAACTTTGGTTTCCTGTCCGATGAGTTTTGGTTGGGGAGGGGCAATGGGTCCGGCTCAGTTTATTCCTTCTACTTGGATGTTATATAAAGATAGATTACGGAGTATTCTCGGAAGACCGGCTGATCCTTGGAATATCCAAGATGCTTTTTTGGCATCAGGCTTGTATTTATCAGATTATGGAGCTAAAACAAAGACTCAAGATGGTGAATGGAAGGCAGCAATGATTTATTTTTCCGGCTCAACAAAAAACTCAGCTTTCTATTGGTACGCCGACAATGTTCTGAAAATAGCCGCTGGTTTTGAAAAAGACATTGAGGCAATTGAAAAGAGCCAATGATTTTTTATCTGATTTTAGTGAATCTCTTCCTTTTTCTCTTTTAAGAAAAATCTCCAGTTTTCAATAAACTCTACAAAAATAGAAAAGGGCATATCAATCAAGGCATTAAAGAAAGCGGCAATGGCATTATATCTTTTCCATTTATTAGAGAGCCACCGTCCGCATCCTGCCACAGGCAGAAACAAGATATCAAACAAAAATCCAAAAAGCCCCACGGGCCTTTGTTCCACTGTAAGTTCTTTTGATCTTTCTCTAATTATTAATCCGCCAAAAACAATTAAAGCAATAAATATAAGATTAATGATTATAGAAGTGGCTGGGAATTTAACAAGCTGAAAAATCCAAACAACAAACCCAAAAGAAATAAAAGCGCCTAAGAGATAAAAAAGAGTAATAATAAATTTTGTTATGAATCCTCTTTTTTGGGGAATTTTTATTTCATAGGTATCTACTTTTTCTTTTTGATAGACAATTTTCATTGTCTCTACAATAACAAAATTTAAATTAGTCTCTAATGGAAGCCTGATTGTTGCCACAAAAAGAAACATCAAAAAAGTGGGAGCTAAAATATCCACTGGTATTGTGAGCAGGGGATTGCGACTAAAAAATCCGTAAATTAGATTAGCCACAGGTATTTCTAAAATTACTACAGAAACACTGTTCGTAAGTAAAACAGAAAGGGTGTAATAAAAAGCGGCTCTAGAAAGTCGTTTTTTTAGAGTAGAAAATCTTTTTTGATAAGCTTTTCTGATTAAACCTTCTAAAATTTCAGGATTGGTAATTTTTTTGGCAACCTCAGTTGGATTTTCTTGAGATAATATATCTCCCAAAAGTAAATAAGGAGTATCATATCTTTCACAGATAGCATAAATTTTTTTACCAAGAGGATGTGATAAATCTTTCTCAATATTGGCCCATATATTATAGATATTTCTTGTAATTTCAGCTAAAAATTCTTCAGTTGGGTTTTTCCATTGAGGATATTTATAATTTATAAGATGATAGCTAATAATCGGAGAGTCTAACTTAAAAAGGGACTGTTGGACGGCAATATAAATCTGAATATCTTTTTCCTCGTCTTTCATCCCCCTTATTACGAAAATCCCTTCTTTCAGCCTTATTCGTTCTTTCATTAATTCAAACATATAATTTATCAGCGCTTTTTCTCGTCTAAAAGGAGCAAGAATTTCTTCTATTTCACAGGCGGCAATTTCCAAAATCCAGTTATAAAACTGTAGTTTTTCACGCGGAGAGCGAGCTGCCGGGCTGTTTTTAAAAATAAAAATATATTTATTGATTATTTTTTGAACTTCAGCTATTTTTGATTCTTCAATTTTATCATTTGGGAAATGCCCGCCCCTGATTAATTCCAAAACCAAAGGCTCTGCAATTTTATTTTCAACAGAAAGACCATTTAATTCCCAATCTAAAAACCTTCTTTTTAATTTTCTGATGATGGCGGCTCTTTTCATTAAATGCTCTTCCTTCCAGTCAACTATTTGTCTTATTTTTTCGTAAAAAGAAGCTACTCTTAGGGCAACTTCATCCACGTGAACAGTGGATACTCCTTCTTTTGATTGGAGGGATTGATACCAAAACTGATATAGTTGTATTAATTTTTGGGTAGATTGAGATATTTGTGACATAGTTATCATTAATTAACCTCCCGAGCGTTAGCGAAGGGTCAAGAAGAAGATTTATCTTCTTCGACCTCCCGAGCGTTAGCGAAGGGTCAAGAAGAAGATTTATCTTCTTCGACCTTTATCTCTTTTTTAACTTTTTTAACGAATTTAATCAATTTTATCATTCCAACATCACCTTTTTTTCTTTCTCTAACTCTGACAGATTTTGTTTTCATTTCTTTGTCGCCAACTACTAAAAGATAAGGAATTTTTTGAAGCTCTCCTTCTCTAATTTTTTTGGAAACCGTCTCGTTTTGACTTCTAACCTTAATCCTAAAGGAGCTAAGTTCCTTTTTTACTTTTTGAGCATATTTTTCATGACGACTGCCAACGGGAATTATCCAGATTTGTTCGGGAGAAAGCCACAAAGGTAAAGCTCCCGCATAATTTTCGAGTAAAACCCCAATAAATCTTTCTAAAGACCCTAATAAAGCTCGGTGAATCATAATTGGCCTTTTCTTTTTACCATTTTGGTCAATATAATTTAAGTTAAATCTTTCTGGGAGATTGAAATCAACCTGGATGGTTGTGCATTGCCAAAGTCTTCCCAAGGAATCCTTAATTTTAAGATCAATTTTAGGTCCGTAAAAAACACCTCCACCCGGGTCAATTTGATATTTTAATTTAAGTTTTTTGAGAACATATTTCAGAGAATTGGTAGCTTTTTGCCAACTCTTTAAATTTCCAGCATACTTTTCTGGCCGAGTCGAAAGATAAATCTCCCAATCTTTAAAGCCAAAAGTTTTTAATATTTTTAAACCAGATTTCAAGAGTTTGGTTATTTCTTGAGATATTTGATCAGGAGTGCAAAAAATATGTGCATCGTCTTGGGTAAAACCCCGAACTCTGGTTAATCCATGTAAAACCCCGGACCTTTCGTAACGATAAACTGTTCCTAACTCAGCCAAGTATAGAGGTAAATCTTTGTAGCTTCTAATTTTCGATTGATAAATTTTGACATGAAAAGGGCAATTCATTGGTTTTAACAGATACTCGTCCTGGTCAATTTTAATGGGGGAATACATACTTTCTCGATAGAGGTCCCAATGTCCAGAAGTTTTCCAAATCTTTAAATTAGCAATATGGGGAGTGACCACCCATTGATATCCCTGAGAAGTTAATTCTTGATATAAATAATCTTCAATTATCTTTCGCAAAATTGCCCCTCTTGGATGCCATAAAGGAAGGCCAGCGCCAATTTCTTCATCAAAAGAAAACAATTCTAATTTTTGACCCAAAACTCGATGATCTCTCTTTTCAGCTTCAGCTTCTTTGAAAAGAAAATTATCTAATTCTTTTTTTGTTTGAAAAGCCACTCCATAAATTCGAGTAAGCATTGGATTTTTTTCATTTCCCCGCCAATAGGCACCTGCTATTTTAGTTAATTTGAAAGCCCCCGGGTTAATTTCTTTAGTCGATTTAATATGAGGTCCCTTGCACAAATCGATAAAATCCCCGCTCTCATAAATTGTAATTTCATCCTTTTTTAGTTCATTTATAAGTTCTAATTTATAGGGCTGGTCTTTGAATATTTTTTGTGCTTCTTTTTTTGTAATTTTCTTTTTTTTGAAGATAATATCTTGTTTAATCAACTCTCTCATTTTGTCTTCAATTACCCGAAGCGAAGCGAGGGGAGGAGATGAGGCTTTGCTCTCAGCGACCTTTGGCAAATCTTCGGGTGTTAAACTTTTTGACAAGTCAAAATCATAGTAAAATCCATTCTCAATTGCCGGGCCAATGCCAAATTTGGTTCCAGGATACAATTCCTGAACTGCATAAGCTAAAATATGAGCTAAAGAATGACGAATAGTATCTATTTTCATGTTTCAGATACTTCAAGGTTTAACCTTGAAGTATCTCTTCTATGTCCCAAACGAGCGAAAGCGAGTGCAGGGAGGGAGAAGAAATTTTATGTTTCTTCTAAAATCTCTTCGATGTCATCGCAAATTAGTTTTGGGACGCCATCCCGGTTATTAACCCGACCTGAAACCAAAACAATTTTATTTTCCTGAAAAGCTTCTGGATTTTTTTCAATTATTCTGGGAAAGACAACTACTTCGATTTTATCATCAAGGTCTTCTAATTTCATAAAAAGCATTGGTTTGCCTGTTTTAGTGATGATTTTTTTAATTGAAGAAATAAGACCGCCAATTTTAACCGGACGATTTGCCAAAATAGTTTTTATTTTGAGAATAGATTGGGTTTTCTTTTCTAAGACTTTTTTGAAATCTTCTAAAGGATGAGAAGTAACAAAAAGACCCAACAATTCTTTTTCCCAGGCTAATTTTTCCGCTTTGCTAGCTTCCTTCACCGGGTTAAATCGAAAGCTTGTATTTTGGCTTATTCCATCAAAAAGACTTCTCTGGCCGTTAGCTTTGACTCTTTGATTTTCTCGGGCAGATTCCAGTAGTCTCTCCAAGTTAAATAAAAGTTGATTTCTTTCAGCTAATTTATCAAAAGCCCCGGCCTTAATTAAACTTTCTAAAGATTTTTTGTTTAAATCTTTAGAATTAACTCGGCTAATGAAATCAGCAACTGATTGATAGATTCCCTGCTCTTTTCTTTCTTGAACAATGGCCTTGACTACATTATGACCAACATTTTTTATTGCCGTTAAGCCAAAGCGCATTTTGTTTTGCTTTGGTACGACCGTGAAGTTTTCCAAACTCTCATTTATATCTGGGGACAATACTTCAATTCCCATCTTTTTACATTCTGAAATTAAAAAACCAATCCTTTCAACATCGGCTTTCTCAGAAGTTAAGAGAGAAGCCATAAATTCAACCGGAAAATGTGATTTTAAGTAGGCAGTTTGATAGGCAATAAGAGCATAGCAGGTGGCATGGCTTTTGTTAAATGAATATCTGGCAAAAGGTTCAAACCAGTGCCAAATTTTTTGGGCAATATTTTCTGAGATTTTATTTTTTTTGCATCCAGTAATAAATTTTTCCTTTTGATTCATAAGCAAACTTTCAATTTTCTTACCGATCGCTTTTCTTAGAACATCAGCTTCAGTCAATGTAAATTCGGCAAGATTTTTCGCAATTTCCATAATTTCTTCCTGATAGACCGGAATTCCATAAGTTGATTCTAAAATTGGTTTTAGCTTAGGATGTAAATATTCAACTTTCTTTTTTTTATGCTTTCCGGCAATATAATCAGGAATGAACTGCATGGGGCCTGGCCGGTATAAAGCCACCATAGCTATAACATCTTCAAACTCGGTCGGTTTTAATTGCTTAAGATACCGTCGCATTCCTTCTGACTCCAGTTGAAAGACGCCAACACAATTGCCATCCTGTAATAATCTAAAAGTTTTTTTATCATCTAAGGGAATATTTTCAATATCTATTTTTTTATTTTGGACCACATAGATTCGGGATAAAGTATCTTCAATGATGGTTAGATTTTTTAATCCCAAGAAATCCATTTTTAATAATCCAAGATCCTCAATTGAATGCATTTCGTACTGGGTAATAATATTTTCGTCGTTCTGGGTGGGATGCTGCAAGGGTACGAGTTCGTCTAATGAAGTTGAAGAAATTACGACTCCGCAGGCATGGGTTGATGCATGGCGGGCACAACCCTCTAATTTTTTCGCAAAATCAATTAATTTTTGAGTCTTAGGGTCATTTAAATAGGCCTGGCGAAATTCGTCAACAGTAGCTAAAGTTTGGTCTAAAGTCAAGCCAAAAGGAATCATTTTGGCAATTTTATCGCAATAGTTATAAGGATAACCTAAAGCCCGGCCAACGTCTCTGACTGCCGCTCTGGCTGCCATTGTTCCAAAAGTAATAATTTGGGCCACCTTATCCCTGCCATATTTTTGAGCAACGTAGTTTATTACTTCATCTCTTCGGCGGTCGGTAAAATCTAAATCAATATCGGGGAGTCCGGCAACCCGACCGGGATTCAAAAATCTTTCAAATAAAAGATTATATTTTAATGGATCAATATTGGTTATATTCAATAAATAAGCAACCAAAGAGCCGCCGACTGAACCGCGACCCGGACCAGTTACAATCCTATTTTGCTTTGCCCAATTGACAAAATCCTGGACAATTAAAAAATAGGAAGCGAAATTAGTTTGTCCAATAACCCCTAATTCATAATTGAGTCGGTCTAAAATTTCTTTTTTTGGATGATTACCGTATCTCCTTTTTACTCCTTCAGAGCAAAGTTCTTCTAAGTATTCATCGGCCGATTTTCCATTAGGGACTTCGAATTTAGGTAATTTGATTTTTCCTAACTCAAACTGAAAATTACAGAGCTCTGCAATTTTTTGAGTGTTTTCAATTGCCTCGGGTAGATGTTTAAAATCCTTTATCATCTCCTCGGGAGTTTTCATTGAAAAATCATCCTGTTTCAGCGTTAATCTTTCAGGATCGTTTGGATCAGAGCCAGTATTAATTAGCATTAAAATATCTTGAGCTTCGGCATCCTCAGATTTCAAATAATGGACATCGTTGGTAGCAACTAACGGAATTCCATATTTTTTAGAAATAAGGCATAGTTGCTGATTAACTATTTTTTGCTCTTTATTATTTGGATGATGTTGAATTTCTAAATAAAAATTATCTTTGCCAAAAATTTCCTGATATTTTAAGGCCAAATTTTCAGCTTCGGCTAATTTTTTTGCTAAAATTAACTGGGGGATTTTCCCCTGGAGGCAACCAGATAAAGCAATCAGGCCCGAAGTATGTTTTGATAAGAGTTTTTCATCAATCCTTGGTTTGTAATAAAACCCTTCTAAATGGGCTTTAGTAATAAGTTTAACTAAATTTTTATAACCCTCTTCGTTTTTTACCAGTAAAACTAAATGATATCTTTTGCCATCGATATTTGGACGGCGCTGGTCCATTTTCCCTGAGGATACATATATTTCAGCGCCGATTATTGGCTTTATTCCTCGCTTAACTGCTTTTTTATAAAACTCAACCGCTCCATACAAAGAACCGTGGTCAGTCAAAGCTACGGAATCCATTCCAAGTTCTGCCGTGTAATTCAAAAGTTCATCAATCTTGGGAAGGCCATCTAATAAAGAGTAATGACTGTGAACATGGAGATGAGTAAACCCCGCACCACTTTTTGTGGTCTTTTCTTGGGAAATAGATTTTTCCCTTAGAAAGTGGTGCGGGGTAAATTTCATAAGATATTATACTATTCTACTTTTTTAGTACAAGCAAGTCAAACATGTTAAAATATAAGCACTGAGTCGATGAAGCTAAAGCTTCATCTTCAACTACCGAAGCTTTAGCTGAGGTGGAGAAGAAGGAATCTTCTTCGACTCGCTTCCTTCGGAAGCTCGATAAATGAAATATCCTAATTTTAGAGACTACAACCCACCCACCGCATCCTCCCACTCGCTTCGTTCGTTGGCCCCTGAAAAAAAGTTGTGGAGGAAGGGATATAGATATGTAGTGGGTCTTGATGAGGCTGGAAGAGGGCCTTTAGCAGGCCCAGTAACTGCTGCGGCAGTGATGATAAAAATGTCAAAATCAAATCTTAAATCTAAAATCTTAAATCTTAAATCTAATTTTAAAGAAATTAAGGATTCAAAAAAACTTACTGCAAAAAAAAGAGAAGAATTTTACAAGATTTTAACAAATCATTCAGCAATAGAGTGGGGGATAGGCAAAGTTTCGGAAAAGGTGATTGACAAAATCAATATTTTGGAGGCAACAAAATTAGCAATGAAAAGAGCTATAAAAAACTTGGAGAAAAAACACAGAAGAGCCAGTTTTTTAATTCTAGATGGAAATTTTAAAATAGATTCTCCAATTCCTCAAAAATCAATCATTAAAGCCGACGAAAAAGTATTTTCCTGCGCTTGTGCCTCAATTTTGGCTAAGGTTTATCGTGATAGGATAATGAGAAGATACCATAAAAAGTATTCACAATACGGCTTTGCTCAACATAAAGGATATCCAACCAAACAACATCGCAAAATGCTTAAAAAATACGGACCTTGCAAAATCCATCGAAAAACCTTTAAACCAGTAAAGTCTTGCAAAAATAAGGATTATTTGCTATCTTAAAAAATAATGGCTGTACCAAAACAACGTCATACAAAATCAAGAAGAAATAAGCGGCGAATGCATATTTATACTAAAACGCCGGTTTTGACAAAGTGTTCAAAATGTGGAAAATTGATTTTACCTCATACTATCTGTTGGAATTGCGGGCATTACAAAGGCCGTGAGATAATTAATGTTTTGGAGAAATTGACTAAAAAGGAGAAGAAAAAACGAGAAAAAGAAATGAAGGCGAAAGAAAAAGAAGGGAAGGAAGCAAAGCCTTTGACTATGGAAGAACTATCTAAAAAATAACAAAAATGTCCTCAAGACACTTATCAAGAAGTATAGTAATGCAGAGTTTGTATGAGTGGGATTTCTCTGGCAAAAAGCCGGAGGCATTAAGAAAGATTGTTGAGAAAAACATCAAAGAATTTGGACCGGGGTTAAATGATGAAACTTTTGTCTGGCAGCTAATTACCGGCGTTGTGGAACATCTTTCTCAGATTGATAAAATTATTGAAAAGGCAGCTCCAGAATGGCCAATAGAGCAAATAACCATTGTTGACCGCAATGTTTTAAGAATTGGGCTTTATGAGTTATTATATGAAAATAAAGAGGAGGTTCCTCAAAAAGTAGCCATAAACGAAGCCATTGAATTAGCTAAAACTTTCGGCGGAGAGAGTTCCGGTAAGTTCATTAATGGCGTATTGGGAACAGTGTACAAGGAAGTTGAAAAAAAATGAAAGACTTTTCTTTATTTGAGAAAAAATTAAATCTAAAATTTAAAAACAAAGATTTGCTTATTCAGGCTTTTTGCCACCGTTCTTATTTGAACGAAAACCCTGATTTTTATTTGTCGCATAATGAAAGATTAGAATTCTTGGGCGACGCGGTTTTGGAATTAATTGTCACTGAATATCTTTTTAAAAAATATCCTAAAAAATCAGAAGGGGAGTTAACCAATTGGCGGGCGGCTCTAGTAAATGCTAAAATGTTATCAAGAACTGCCAAGAATCTTGGTTTCAATGATTTTCTTTTACTTTCCCGGGGAGAAATGAAAGAAATTGGCAAGGCTCGCCAATATATTTTAGCCGATACTTTTGAAGCAGTTATTGGAGCACTTTATCTTGATTCAGGGTACAAGGTCTGCCATAATTTTATAAAAAAATATTTGATAAAAGAACTGCCCCATATTATTGAGGCTCGGCTTTTTAAAGATGGCAAATCTCAATTTCAGGAAGAAGCTCAGGAGAGGGTGGAGATTACTCCGACTTATAAAGTTTTGGAAGAATGGGGACCAGATCATGTCAAACGCTTTATCATTGGGGTTTTTCTTGATAAAACATTGGTAGCTGAAGGCGAAGGTTCTTCAAAACAGGAAGCAGAAGAAAAGGCAGCCAAAAATGCCTTAGAAATTAAAGGATGGTAAAAATATGTTAGTCATTAGATTATTTCGAGTCGGTAAAAAAAATCAGCCTTCCTTCAAAATTGTGGTTACTGACAAAAGAAAGCCACCTAGAGCAGGCCGCTTTGTGGAAGAGGTCGGATTTTATAATCCTCTAACCAAAGAAAAAGTTTTGAAAGGAGAAAGAATTAAATATTGGCTTTCGGTTGGAGCCAAACCTTCTCCAACAATTTCGAATTTGTTAATCTCGGAAAAAATTATTGAGGGTAAAAAAACTCCGGTTCACAAAAAAGCGAAAAAGGAAAAAGAGGCAGTTCCTGAAAAACCGGCAAAGGAGAAACCAGTAGAAGAAAAACCCAAAGAAGAAAAACCAAAAGAGGAAAAGCTTGAAGAAGATAAATTTTCTTCTCGCCCTTCACCCCCAAAAAGGGGTTCGGAGAAGGAAGACCTGTCCTCCGAAGCTTCAGCGAAGGAGGAACTTCCTAAAACAAAATAAAATAGCTCTCTTCTCCTTGACAAATTCTAAGTATGGTGTATAATATAGATATTAGAGGAGAGAGTAATTTTTTAATATTATGGCGCCACAGGCGGCTCTCTTTGAGAGTCGCCTGTTGGTTTGAAGGAACCTTGAAAAATAAATATGGACAGTGAGGAGAAGAATGGAGATTAAATTAGTCTTTATTCTTCTCCTCACTAAAATCTTTCAGCATTAGCTGGGAGAACCGAGAATTCTCGGTGAGGAAAAATTGAAAGTGAAAGAAAGGAGAGCTTAAAAATGGTAGTAGTGAGAAAAGTGAAGGGAATAAGAGTAGTGAAGGAAGTAAAGGAAATAGAAAGAGCTATCGAGCAAGTAAATGTTGAGATTTTTCACCTTGACAAAAAAATGGGACAACTCTATAACCTTCATACCTCTACTTCTGATGGACGAGAAGCGCAGAAGGCTGCTCTTGAGAAGTTAGTGGCAGACCGTAAGAAATGCAAAGAGCGCCTTAATTCACTTTTTGCAGATATGGAAGTTGCTAAAATAAGCGACGTGGTTAAAGGAGTAAGGTAAAAGGTAAAGAGAAAGAGTCCAAGAAGTAAGACAAGATAATGTCCCCAGGCCGATCGGGGCGCTAATTGAAGGAAGATAAATTAAATCGGCTAAACGTTTATCTTCCTCTCATCCTTTAGCTCATAAAGTAATTTGTGGGTTGGAGGATGGGATTTCCGCGGAAATCGCTGAAAAAGTAATCCGCGGCTCCGGCTATATGCTTGGAGAAACCCATAAAAAGTTTTCATAAAAAAACGGATAGGAGGTAAACGAAATGAGTTCGGGCGTCCATAAAGACTCACGGAATAGTGCCATAGTGGGAAGGATATTTCATGATAAGCTGCATGATAATCTGCCGAATATACACTTTAATGAGCCGGAAGAGATGATCGCTATCCTGTATGCAAATGGGATTAAAAAATCCGATGTGAAAATGATTGAATATCTCGGTAGTCGTATCGTCGGCCTTACTAACGCCGGCATACCTTTCAAAATCTGTCTCACAAATTAAAGAAAGGGGAAATTATTAAAGGAATTTCACTATTTCTTTGGTAATTTCCCCAATCTCCCAAGTTCAGAATTAAGTCTGTCGGTATCAGATACCGACAGACATACCGACAGACCAACAAGATCATATAAGTATTGTGGATTTAGGAGATTATAAAATAGCAAGCGCAGAATTGTTCGTTGGAATACCAGTGAATAATTCTGTCCTTGTTATATTATAGAATAGACAAGGTTTTAAAATAGAATAAATAAAAGAAAGAAAAAGCTCGCCGTAGGCGGACAGAAAGGAAAGAAAAATATGCAACTTAAGAAAAGAGTGAAAGCGATCTTTGTTAAGCCGGAGCACAAGCTTATTGCGATGATGCCCGAGTTCCGACAACTCTGTGAGGACCTCAAACGGATGGCCGAGTCAAAAGATCCACTTACTGACATCGTCCACTTCTTCAATAGTGTGTCGAAGTGGCACGATCGCGGAATCTGGGACCTCATCGCGGCATTCGAGGAGGTCAACTACGGACAGTACGACGAAGTGATTCTGAAACTGAAAAAACTTCAGAAGCACTTCGCGAACGCCGGGCGGGACGAGTACGGCTGGAACCGTACCAAGCGTGATGAAACGGTCACGGCTGACAAGGTCTTCCTGGGCAATATCTTCGGCCTTCTCACTCTTCCCGTTCCATCCTGGAAAAAGGGGAAGGATGAGAAGAAGGGCGGTTGGAAAGGCGGTATATTCGATTGTGAGTATACCCGCCAGCGCAATCCTTATGATGTTGTATCAGACCAGGCTCGAAAGTTCATGTCCTCGCATATTATCGATATGGTCAAGATCATCAAAGAGCTAGCGGTAGCTGTATAAAGATCGGAAAAGGGATTATAAGGAGAGGGAGAAGAGAGTAATGTAAATTACTTCTTCTCCTTCTTCCCACTTTCCCAGTTCAGCACTTTGTTTGCAGGGTGCCGGCCTGAGAAAGGAGGAAGTCCAGATCTAACGGAGAAGGGGGAATACGAGGTCAGAGGCGCTCTCGCAGTAGCGTAGAAATTGAATCTCTCTCCTCTCTGCTGTGGGAGTACCTCTGACCTTGTCCTATGGGGCTTGACAATTTTTTAAAAACAATACAATATTAAATAGTAGCTTTTTCAGTCTCGCCGATTCTCCCTAAAAGAAAGAGAGTCAGGTGAGTAGCAAAGGTCGGGCTACTTGAATGAACTAAGCGATTGAATGCAGTCTCCAAATTACGAATAGCGATTTGGAGAAGTTTAAGAATATGCCAAAAGTAAGTTCTGATCAAGAATTTCTTGAGTACGTCATTAAGGCTTTAGTTGATCACCCGGAGGATGTCAAGATTGATAGAAAAGTTGACGAGATGGGGGTTTTACTTTCTTTGAAAGTAAATCCCGAAGACATGGGTCAGATTATTGGAAGAGCCGGGGCAACTGCCAGAGCAATAAGATCTTTGGTTCGGATTATTGGAATAAAGAATCACGCCAGAGTGAATCTGAAGATTGAAGAGCCAGCTGGTGGTAGAGCTCCTGTTACTCGGGAAAGAAGAGCTCCTTCTGAGGGAGAAGAGCTCGAAGAGCTAAAGTTGTAAACTCATAAGTTTACAAAAATCTGAAAGCCGTGCTATTATTGTTGATAGTGCGGTTTTTCAGTTTTTGTTCTATGTTAACTTTTGATATAATTACAATTTTTCCTGAGATTTTCGATTCTTATTTAAAGGAGAGTTTGATTGCCCGGGCCCAAAAAAAGAAGTTAATTAAAATTAATGTCCATAATTTAAGAGATTGGGCCGCTGACAAACACAAAACTGTTGATGATAGACCTTTTGGGGGAGGATTGGGAATGGTCTTAAAAATTGAACCAATCTTCAAAGTCGTAGAAGAGATTAAGCGAATTAAGCGATTAAGTCCGAAAAAAAGGAAAGTAATTTTATTTACTCCAAGGGGAAAACAGTTT
>Ga0268279_1000492_pt1 | contig 25020 bp, 15 predicted proteins | sample saktaG_6_FD_190142 | JGI IMG/M metagenome (GOLD analysis project Ga0268279, IMG submission 190142) | Saline water microbial communities from Sakinaw Lake, British Columbia, Canada - sak_2010_1_5_80m | ecosystem: Environmental > Aquatic > Non-marine Saline and Alkaline > Saline ...
ATTTTTCCTTCTTTTAAATCATCTTTCTTTAAAATAAATTCTTTTATTTCTTCCGGAAAAAGTTTATTCTTAAACACCTTTTCAAATTCTTCTTCTGCCATAATTGCAGCACTCTGTCCGTGATAAAGTTTAACAATTTCTCTGGCTAATCTCTTTTTCACATCCCTAGGATGTAAATCATTACTTTCTAAGCCTATTTTTATCTTATTGATTTCATCCAAAGAAACATCGGTTACCAATTCAAAATATCTAGTGATAAAATTATCAGGGACAGACATAGTTTTGCCATACATTTCTTGAGGAGATTCATTAATTCCAATATAATTGTTTAAGCTTTTACTCATTTTTTCTACTCCATCTGTTCCCTCAAGAAGAGGCAGGGTGATAATAACTTGCGGTTCCTGATTGAATTCCCTTTGAATATCTCTACCTACTAATAGATTAAATTTCTGATCTGTACCTCCTAATTCAATGTCTGCCTGTATAGCGACAGAGTCATAGCCCTGCATTAAAGGGTACATAAATTCGTGCATACCTATTGGTTTACCTTCTTTGTACCTATTTGAAAAATCATCTCTTTCTAACATACGGGCAACTGTATATTTGGAACATATTTTTAGAACTTCCGAGAAAGAAAGCTTCCCCAACCAATGACTATTGAATACTACTTTGGTTTTTTCCGGATTTAATATTTTAAAAACTTGTTTCCTATAAGTCTCTGCATTCTTTTTGACCTCTTCTTCAGTCAACTGTTTTCTGGTTACTGATTTACCGCTTGGATCGCCTATCATTCCGGTAAAATCGCCAATCAAAAAATAAATATCATGTCCCAGGTCTTGAAATTGTCTCATTTTTCGCAGACCTACCGTATGTCCCAAATGTATATCCGGCGCATTAGGATCAAATCCTTGCTTAACCCGAAGAGGTCTTTTTTCTTTTCTTGATTTTTCAATTTTTTTTATCAATTCTTCTTCGGAGATTATTTCTTCTGTGCCTCTTTTAATTATCCTTAGTTCTTCTTTAATATCCATAACAAATTACCCCGCTTCATAACATAAAAACTTTAAATATTTTTTATTAAAATTCATTCCCTTATTTTTTGTTCGTTATTCCAGCCCTAACCTCTTTTTGTTCTTAATTAATAAAATTAATAAGGGATAACCCAGGACATAACAAGCAATGACTTCCCCCATGCCAATATACAATACAGTTATCCAATAAGGTAAGTCGAAAAGTAAATGTAAATAAATACTCACCCCAAATGCATTTATCAATATAGGGGGGAGGGGTGCTAATTTAGGTTTTTTTACTTTGTAAGTTATATATGCAGCAATTAAAGTACAGAGACTTCCCCCAATTATATCTACCATCCCTAATCCCCCGTAAATATTTGCCAAAATACAACCTAAAAATAATCCAATTATAGCTGATGAGTCAATAAAAGGAAGGATTACTAAGGCTTCAGCAATTCTCACTTGAATAGGGCCATAACTTATCGGAGCAAATATAATATTAAGAATCACGTAAATCGCTGCGATCATGGCTGCACGAACCAGATAATTAAGCTTACTCATATTAAAATATCCCAATAATAAACATATCTAATTTTTGAAATTATAACATAGATTTAATGCTATTAAAAGGTTCAGTAAAATCACTTTACTAATTTTTGTATAATTTTGTGATATAATATTGTTCAGAAGCGTAGAACGTAGAACGAAAAACGCAAAACTATAACTCAAAACTAAAAACGAAGAAAGAGGTTTTGAATTTTGAATTATGGTTTTTAGTTTTTCGCTTTAAGCTTTTAGTTTAACACAATACGCAATACGATATACGAAAAAAGGAGTTTTGCTTTGTCAGTTAAAAATAAACCAAAGAAATCTTACTATATTTCTTCATCCAAAAAAATATTATTGATAATTCTAATTTTTGCCCTAACATTTGCTGTTACTTTTATCGCTTTAGCTACCCTTAATAATCAAAAAATATCAGAAATGGTTCAAGGAAACAAATTTTTAGATGCTATAAACAGCAAAGTATATGATATTAATGGTAAAATTATCACCGAATTTTATCAGGAAAATAGAAATCCAGTTCTTTTATTTAAAATTCCTTCGAATTTAATTAATGCCACTATTGCTATTGAGGATTCAGATTTTTATAAACATAAGGGGATAAGTTTACGGGGAATTATACGTGCTCAATGGGAAAATTTTAAAAATTTGATTTTATTGTCCAGTAAAGATAACAAACCTCAAGGAGGCAGTACAATAACCCAACAATTGGCTATAAACACTTTTCTTACTCGAGAAATTAGCTTGAATAGAAAATTAAAAGATATGTTATTAGCCTTACAAATAGAACGATCTTTCACCAAAGATGAAATTTTAGAAATGTATTTAAATGAAATATACTTTGGACATGGTGCCTATGGAGTACAATCTGCTGCTAAAATGTATTTTAATAAAAATGTACAGGATTTAAACCTTGCAGAATGCGCATTACTCGCAGGAATCCCCCGTGGACCTTCTTATTACTCACCAATTATTAATCAAGAAGTTTCCTTAAAAAGAAGAAATATAATATTAAACAGAATGTTTGAATTGGGTTACATATCTAAAGAGGATATGGAAAAAGCCAAACAAAGCTCCCTGGAACTTAATTATAATAATAAAAGAGATAATTTTACAGCTCCCTATTTTTCCACTTTTATTCTTTCTCAACTTTTAGAAGAATATGGAGCTAATGTAGTTTATAAAGGTGGATTAAAAATTTATACCACCTTAGATTTAGAGATGCAATATTTTGCTGAAAAAGCACTTCAAGAATCCGGACATGAAGGAGCAATAATAGCCATTGAACCTCAGACCGGTCATATTAAAGCAATGGTGGGAGGAAAAGATTTTGGAGAAAGTAAATTTAATAGAGCAACTCAAGCTTACCGCCAACCTGGTTCAGCTTTTAAGCCTTTTATTTATCTTACTGCCTTAGATAATGGATTTACTCCCAGTAATATTATAGAAGATTCTCCGGTTACTTTTGAAAATGGATGGTCTCCTGAAAATTACGAAAAAGAGTTTAATGGACCAGTAACTCTCAGAGAAGCGTTTGAACAATCTATAAATGTAGTAGGAGTAAAATTATTAGAGCAAGTAGGAATAAAAAAAGTTATAAATTATTCTCATAAAGCAGGAATAACCAGTGAACTTCGCTCAGATCTTTCTTTAGCTTTGGGCACTTCAGAGACAACCCCTTTGGAAATTGCTTCCGCTTATGCTACCATTGCCAATTTGGGAGTAAGAATTGACCCTGTATCCATAATTCGAATAGAAGATAATAAAAATGAAATTATAAAAGAGAATATTACTCAAAAAAATAAAGTATTTAAAGAAGAGACTTGTTATGTACTTATTAATATGATGGAGGGAATAATCACCAGAGGGACTGGGTGGAACGCTAAGATAGGTAGGCCAGCAGCCGGAAAAACGGGAACAACCAATGATTTTGTTGACGCCTGGTTTATTGGATTTACTCCGGATTTGGTTACTGCAGTTTATATTGGAAATGATGATAGAAAACCTTTAGGGAATAAAATGACTGGTGGTGTAGTCGCTGCTCCGATTTGGGCTCAATTTATGAAAAATGCCCTTAAAAATAATGAAAAAAAAGATTTTTTGCAACCAGATAAAATAACTAAAATATCTGTTTGTAAAGAATCCGGGCTTTTACCTACTGATTCTTGTCCGGAAATATTAACAGTAACTTTTATAGAAGGCACAGAACCTACATCTTATTGCACAATTCATCAAAAATATTTTGAAATTCCAAAAGCAGAAGAATATCCGGAAATTAAGAAACCTTATTATGAAGAAATTGAAGAAATTAAGGAAAAACATGAAGAAAAACCCACAGAAACTGAAGAAGGGGAAACTCTTCAGTCTTTAATAGAAAAGCTTAGAGAAAAACATAAAAAATAAGATGAATGATTATTTCTTAAGATACGCAATTGTAACTCCAATCCCTCCTTCTTTTGTATCTCCAGTTCTAAATGATTTAATATAAGGAATTTTATCTAACATTTTTTTTACCTCGTCTCTCAAGATGCCCTTGCCTTTTCCATGAATTATGTACACCGGTGAGACTCCCAGCAGATAAGCGTCATCTAAATATTTTTCTAATACAGGCCGTGCCTCTTCAATGGTTAAATGGCGAATAGAAATCTCATTTCTAAAAGTTTTTATTTTGGATAAAGAAAAACTATCCCTTCCGCTTAAACCTCTATCAAAACCATTTCCAATATGACTATATTTTTCTGGTATCTTATCGAGTTTATCTATTTTTTCTATATCGAAAATTGAGATCAGCATTTTCATATTATCAATTTGGACCTTGCATTTTTCACTTTTGGCAGAAATAGAAAGTATTGTCCCTTGCTTGTTCAAACTCTTAACTAATACATAATCTCCTATTTCAATATTTTGATTTTTAATTAACTCTTTCTCCGGCTTTATCTTTACTATCTCGTCTTTTATTTCTTTGCTAATTGCCTGCATTTGTTTTAGCAAAGGACCTTTAGACTCCTTACTAAAAACCCCCTTCTTGTTCAATTTCTCCATTATCTTTTCAGCTCTATTCTGAGTTTCCTTTAATATCTTTTCTGCTTCTTGGTAGGTTTTTAGAATTATTTCCTTTTTGTTCTCTTCTATTTTGTTTAATTCTTTTTCTAATTTATCTCTAATTTCAACACTTTCTTCTTTAGCAGCTTCTATCAAATTTTTTTCTTTCTCGATTAGTTTTTTATCTTGTTCGATTTTTTCAATCAAATTATCTGCTTTAATTTTTTCCTGAGATAAAAAGCTCTGAGCTTGAGAAACAACTTCCGTGGCTAAACCTAATTTTTGGGCAATTATAAAAGCGCAACTCTTGCCGGGTAATCCGATAGAAATCTCAAATGTCGGCTTTAAGGTTTCCTCATCAAATTCAACGCGCGCATTACATACTCCTTTGGTTAAATATGCATAAGTCTTTAAAGAATCATGATGAGTGGTTGCTATTACCCTGGATTTTTCTTTACCTAAGAAATCTAAAACTGCCATACCTAAAGCTGCTCCCTCTGTAGGATCTGTCCCTGCACCCAATTCATCAAGTAATACAAGAGATTTAGAATCAGCCTCCCTTAAAATTTGAACTACATGCTTCATATGAGAAGAAAAGGTGCTTAAATTTTGTTCTATACTCTGTTCGTCTCCTATATCACAGAATATCTTTTTAAAAATAGATACCTCGCTCCCCTGGGCAGCGGGAATGTGTAATCCGCATTGAGCCATGAGAGTAAGTATGCCCACGGTTTTCAAGGTAACCGTCTTACCTCCTGTATTGGGGCCGGTAATTACTAAAATATTAAATGCTTTTCCCAAATTTATATTAATGGGAACGACAAGGCCCTGTAACAAAGGATGTCTTGCCTGGATAAGATTAATAAAGCCATCTTGGTTTATTTTTGGTTCTACTGCTTTCATTTTATCCGCTAATACTGCTCGGGCATAAATAAAATCAATCTCGCCCAGGCTTAAAACACTATCATTAATTTCTTGTGCCCTTTCTCCGATAAGTGAGGTTATTCTTTGCAGAATTTTTAATATCTCTTGTTCTTCATCCTTAATTAATTGACGGAGCAAATTATTTAACTCTACTACTACAAAGGGCTCAATAAATAAAGTAGCTCCGCTATCAGATTTATCGTGAACTATTCCGGGAAATTTTGCTTTTTTTTCTTGCTTTACAGGTATAACGTACCTATTTTGTCTTACAGTTATTAAAGGTTCTTGAATAATGGCGGCAAAACGGGAAGACCTGATAATAGTTTCCAATTTATTTTTCAGAGCTTGTTCCTTTTTTATTATATCTCTTCTAATCTTCCTTAACTCCGGGCTCGCTCGATCTAAAACTACTCCATCCTCATCGATACATTGGATAATTTCTTTCTCTAATTCGGAGAAAGTTTGTATTTTTTCTGCTCTCTCTCTAATCAAAGGATATTTTTCTTTGGTTTTCAATAGAAACTTTTTAATCAAGCGAGAAGTTTTTAAAACTTTTAATATTTTTATAATTTTTTTTGCATCAAGGATAGATCCCTTAATTGCAGATCTTTTTAATTCACTACCAATGTCCTCTAACCTGGAAAAGGGAGGGGTTCCGTCGTAAGAAATGATTTCTCGCATTTCAGTAGTTTCTCTTTGAGTATTAAAAATTTGGGGAAAATTAATCTTAGGAGTAATATTTTCTACGATTAATTCACCAATAGCAGTGGATATTTTTTCTTTTAATTGCTTTTTGATTTTTGAAAATTCTAAAACTGAAAATGTATGCTCATCCAAAATACATCTCACCTTTTTTAAATATTAACAAAATATTTCGCGGTATCTTTTAGAACAATTAAATTAAGATGGAATTTTTTAAGAAATTCTTCCGTGTTAAACTGAAAGCTTAAAGGCAGCCAATCTTTTAAATAATCATATACAATTGTAGTCATAACTGCAAATCTATTAGCTAAGAATGAATTTTCTAATTGTTCTTTCAAAAAAACTGGTAAAGGAATAAAAGTAATAATAACTAATAAAATTCCCACTATTAAAGAACCCTTGACTAAACCAAACACAGCTCCCCCTAAACCGTCTATCCAGAAAACAAACAACAGGGAAAGTATTTTTTTAAAAAATATTTCAATAATTCTCGCGATTAGATATATTCCCAAAAATATTAGAGCAAAACCTAATATGTTTGCTATCTCCCCGCTTATTTGACTATGTGAGCTTATAAATTCTCCAACCTCTTTAAACCAAAAAATTGCCAGGAAAATTGCAGTGATAACTCCTATTAAATTTATTATCCCTCTAATAATTCCGCGACGTATCCCAATAATCATATTCAATAAGATTATTATCATTATCGATACATCTATCCAATTTATTGCCATAAATATCTCCTACTTACTCTCCAAAGATATAGCGTATAACAGGAATTCAAAATTCAAAACTTTTTTCTTGATTTTTAATTTTGAGTTATAGTTTTGCACTTTGTGTTTTTCGCTTTACACTTTTTTCATTCTCTTATTTTAGCATTAAATTTTACTATTAGCTTTTCTCTGATTTTTCTAAATATATTTTCCACTTCTTGATCGGTCAAAGTACGATCTTCGGCCTGAAAAACCACGGAGTAAGCTAAGCTTTTATACCCATCACCAATTTGCTTTCCTTTAAATATATCAAACAAAGTTACTTTTTTAATTAATTTTTCATCTATCAATTTTATGGTTTTAATAATATCAGCAGAGAGTATTTCTTCTTTTACTATAAAAGCTAAATCTCTCTGAACAGAAGGATATTTTGGTAAAACACAATATTTGATATCCGAGGGAACGTTAGGGAATAAATTTTCAAAATCAATCTCAAACAAATTCACTTTTCCCGGGATACGATAATTGTTTATTACTTCCGGATGTATCTCGCCAAAAATTCCCACCTCTTCTCCTCTTATAATAATTTTACCATTCCGTAGAGGGTGAAAAGCAGGATGGTTCCCTTGAACTACTTCCCAATTTTCCACTTTTAAGCCCTGAAAAACTGTCTCAATTATACCCTTAACATCAAAAATATCTAAAGAAAGTGATTTTTCCCAAACATCACCCCGAACAGACTTATTTATTGCTCCGGCTATTATTAATTTCTCATTAGGTAAGGAACTTGACCTATCGGGATAAGGTAAGTATATTTTAGCTACTTCAAATATTTTAACCAACTCTATTTGCCGATTGGTATTCCATTTAATAATTTCCAATAAACTTGAAATTAAAGAAGTCCGCATTAAAGAATGGTCTCTGGTCAAAGGGTCTTTAATTTTTATGGCATTCCTTAATTTATGCCCTTCGGGTATTCTTATTTTATCAAATGTCTCAGGAGAAATAAAACTGTAAGTTATTACTTCATTTAAACCACAACCGATTAATATTTCTCTTACCTGATCAACTACCTTGAGTCGGAAATCTTTCCCCTCCTGGGCAATGGTAGTATTAAAGAGAGTAGGTAGAATCTTATCATAACCATAAATACGAGCAATTTCCTCAATTATATCTATTTCTCTTTCCACGTCTCCCCTAAAAGAAGGTGGAATTACTTCAATATATTCTCCCATATCTTTTACTAATTTAAATTCCAATTTATCTAAAATATCAATAATTTTATTTTTTGTTTTAGATTCGTCTTTATCTAAAAACTGTCCCAGTATTTTACTTACTCTCTTTATCCTTAAATTTATCTTGTTGGGCTGATACAATTTTTCATTTGTGTCGATTTTCCCTGAGCTAATCTTGCCCATAGCAACTTTATTTATTAAATCGGCAGCCCGATCCAGGGCGTATATTTGCACTTCTTTATCTATCCCCTTTTCGAATCTGTTTGAAGCCTCGGTTCTTAAGCTAAATTTCGCAGTACTTTTTCTATTATTCACTGGGTTAAAATAAGCTGATTCTAAAAATACATTTTTGGTGCTCTGATCAATCTCAGAATGCTTTCCTCCCATTATTCCGGCAAGAGCTATAGGTTCTTCTGTGTCAGCAATAACTAAACTATTAGCAGGCAACTGCCTTTCTACATCATCTAAAGTGCAGATGGTTTCACCCGGTCTGCTTCTTCGAACTATAATGGTCTTCCCTTTAACTAAATCAAGATCAAAGGCATGAAGCGGCTGTCCTGTTTCCATCATTACAAAATTGGTAATATCTACTATGTTATTTATTGGTCTTGCCCCTAACAATCTTAACTTCCATTTTAACCATAAGGGTGATTCTTCTATCTTAATATCTTTTATCACTCTTCCGGCATAACGAGGGCATAAATCTTCTTCCTCAATTTTTACAACAATATCTTTTTCGATTTTTTCGCCCTCTTCTTTTATCTCTATTTCAGGAATTTTAAGCTTATTATTAATAATTGCACCTATTTCTCTGGCTATTCCGATTACACTCATTAAATCAGGACGATTAGAATGTATTTCAAAATCAAATATAGTGTCGTCAAATTTTATCATTTTCCTTATATCTTCCCCTAAGACAGCTTCTTTTTCTAAAATTAAAATCCCCGGAGATTTCCCTGGTTCAATTCCCAATTCAGAAGCTGAACATAGCATTCCCGAAGACAAAACTCCCCCAAATTTCTTACTTTTAATAATTCCTATTTTGGGTAATTTTGACCCATCCAGTGCAACCGCCACTTTATCAAAAACCTTCATATTTTTTGCCCCACAAATTATTGGAAGTATCTTCTTTTTTATATCTACCTGACAAACCGATAATTTTTTCTTTTCGGGGTGTTGTTCTATGGCAATTATCTTACCCACTACTACTTTTTCTATCTCAGTAGATATATTCTCCATTCTCTCTAAAATTATACCGTTTATAGTCAATCTCTGGGCAAGCTCTTCAGGCGACATATCCATATCAATATATTCTTTTAATAAATTGTAAGAAACCTGCATTTTTCTCCCTCCCTGTCTCGTGATTCGTATATCGTATATCGTATTTCGTAAAGATTATAGGATTACAAATGAGCCATTTATCTTATCGGTCACAAAGTATTGAGCGTCTACAACACTAAACCAAAAAATTCAAAACTTTTTTCGTATTACTCTTTTTCTTTCTTCTGGCTACGGGATTCTGACTCCTTACTTCTATTTTTTTCACGAAATACGAAATACGATATGCTAATTAAAATTGTTTTAAAAATCTTAAATCATTTTCAAAAAATAACCGGATATCATTTATGCCATATTTTAACATAGCAATTCTTTCAGCTCCCATTCCAAAGGCAAAGCCAGAATATTTTTCCGGATCGTATCCTACCATCTTAAAGACTGCCGGATCGGTCTCCCCTGAACCCATAATCTCTAACCATCCGGTATACCCACAAGCCCTACACCCTCTTCCATGGCATAATAGACAAGATACATCTACTTCCGCGCTCGGTTCTGTAAAAGGAAAATAAGCCGGTCTAAACCTTACTTTCCTGTCTTTACCAAAGATCCTATGTATAAAAACAGTTAGGACACCTTTCAAATCGCCAAAAGTAATATCTTTATCAACTGCCAGGCCTTCTATCTGATGAAACATAGGAGCATGAGTACTATCCGCAGCATCACGCCTATAACATCTTCCTATAGTAATCATTCTAATCGGAGGTTGTTGTTTTTCCATAACCCTTATTTCCACTGGTGAGGTATGGGTTCGAAGCAAAATTTCTTTATTTATATAAAAAGAATCCTGGTCATCCCTGGCGGGATGGTCTTTGGGAATATTAAGTGCTTCAAAATTATAATAATCTAATTCTACTTCCGGGCCCTCTTCTATCTTAAATCCTAAACTTAAAAATATTTCCTCAATCTCTTTTAAGACTAAATTAATGGGATGAGCAGTCCCTCTGTCTAATTTTCTCCCCGGAAGAGTAAGGTCGATACCTTCTCCCTGTAATCTTTTTTCTTTCTCCAGCTTTTCAATTTCTATCTCTTTTATTTTGAGCAGTTCTTCAATCTCTCTTTTGCTTTGGTTCAATAGCTGCCCGGCTTTTGGCCTTTCTTCCGCAGAAAAACTTCCCAACTTTCTCAACAGGAGAGTCACTATCCCCTTTCTACCTAAATATTCTACTCTTAATTTCTCGATATCTTTTAAATCCTTAACTAAATTTAACTTAGAAACAATTTCTTTTTTAACCACTTTTATTTTATTTTCCAATAGTATCCCCTCCTCATCGTTAATAGTTCCGATAAAATAAAAAAAGGTTTACAATTTTCTTCGCCTTGTAAAGGGACGAAAATTATAGACCTTCTCCGCGGTACCACCCTTTTTAATCTGCTTTTTATTAAGCAAATCCGTACTCTTACTCCTTATAACAGTGGAGTGCTGGCAAAACTTACTTTTATAATTTCAGCCTGCAGTTCTAAAGTGAATTTCGATTATTATCTAACCAGACTAAATATCAAGTTAGCTATAACCTACTTATCTTTATTATAACTTTTAACAAAAGATATTTTATAGACATTAATGTACGTAAAAATAAATTTAATTTAAGCCTTCTTTAGCTACTTTCACTACACTAACAAATGCTTCGTGATTTCTTACTGCTAATTCAGCTAACATTTTCCGATTGATTTCTACCCCTGTAACCTTTAAACCTCTTATAAATTTATTATAAGATATTCCTTCGTTTCTGGCAGCAATACCAATTCTGGTTATCCACAAACTTCTAAAATCTCTTTTTTTCGCTCTTCTATCTCTGTAGGCATAAGAAAGTGCCTTCATCATAGCTTCATGAGCAGTACGATAAAGTTTGCTTTTTGCCCCCCAATATCCCTTAGTTAATTTTAATACTTTTTTTCTTCTTCTTCTTGAGGCAACGCTATTTGTCGCTCTTGGCATACCATTCACTCCTTATCTTTTTATATCCGAATTATTCTTTGTTTATCGCCCTTATATTTAATATTGTTCTGATAATACTTCAAAGTTTTTAGAAAATATTAAGAATAAGGTAATAATACTTTAACATTTTTTACCTCAACACTACTAACCGTAGTCCTTTTTCTTAGATTTCTCTTACGTTTTGCAGTCTTTTTAGTCAAAATATGACTTTTATAAGCTTTTGACCTTATTATCTTACCTGAACTACTTACTTTAAATCTTTTCGCTGAACTCTTATGTGTCTTCATTTTAGGCATATATGTCTAACCTCTTTCCCAGTAATGTTTTGTATTATTTAGGTATTAAAACTAAAATCATATTCCGTCCTTCTAACTTTGGTTCCTTTACAACCTTGGCAATTTCTTCGGTATGTTTAGTTATGCGCTCCAATAATTCCTTTCCTAAATCTAAATATCTCATTTCTCGCCCTCTAAACATTATAGTAACTTTTACCTGATTACCTTCTTCTAAAAATTTAGATAGATTTTTTACTTTAAAATTGTAATCATGTTCTCCAATATTGGGGCGTATTTTTATTTCTTTCATTCCGCCGCTTTTCTGTTTCTTCTTCCCGCTTCTATTTTTTTTATCCAGTAAGTATTTATATTTTCCGTAATCGATAATTCTACAAACCGGAGGTTTGGCTTCTGGTGCAACTTCAACTAAATCAAGATTACTCTTTTCGGCAAGTTCAAGACCCTCCTTTTTGCTAACTATTCCTACCTGCTTACCTTCAAAATCTATAAGCATAATCTTCTCTGCTCTAATTTTTTCATTTATTCTTAACTTCGGTTTTGACTTAATTCCTATTTTCCTCCTTTACACGCATAAAGATGAGCAACGCATCAATTTTCATGTAATTTAAATTAGTTTTTTGGCTCAACTTTGAAATATAATTATACTAATTTTGGTAGATAAAAAATATAGCTCCTACGCTTCTTTAAAACATATATAATTCTTCATTATTTCTAAAAAACTATAACATATTCTCTTTTTATAGTCAATATATAATTCGTATCGCGTGTCGAGTATTGCATATTGCGTGAAGAAAAAAATAGTTAGAAAAATTAAAAAAGTATCAAGCTTCCTATCTAACTAATCAGATAATCACTTATTCGAATTATCTTTACCAACTAATATTAGGACAAAGTTTTTTCTTCGACTTCTTTTAAAATATCTTCGATAAACTTGGTTAATTTTATCTTCCCTAAGTCTCCTTTTCCCCTCTTTCTTACCGAAGCAAAGCCTTCTTCTACTTCTTTATCTCCAAATATCAACATGTAGGGGATCTTTTCCATCTCAGCTTTTCTTATCTTAGCCCCAATTTTATCATTAATCTCGTCTAATTCTACCCTTATACTATATTTACTTAACTCATTCATTATATTTTTACCATACTCAACATGTCTATCGGCAATAGGCAGTAATCTTACTTGAACGGGAGCTAACCACAATGGAAATGCTCCTGCATAATTTTCGATAAGTATCCCGATAAATCTTTCTATGCTTCCCAGAACAGTTCGATGCAGCATAACCGGTCTTTCCTTGTTCCCTTCTTTATTAATATAATAAAGTTCGAATTTTTCCGGCATAATAAAATCTAATTGGATGGTACCGCACTGCCAGCTTCTGCCTATGCAATCCTGTAAATGAAAATCTATTTTGGGACCGTAAAATGCCCCATCTCCCTCATTTACAATATAATCTATCTTTTTGTCTTTTAAGGCTTCTTCCAAACTGCTGGTAGCCTTTTCCCATATTTCATCAGAACCCATGGCATTTTCCGGTTTAGTGCTTAATTCCACACGATAGGAAAAACCAAAGGTCTTATATATCCTATCAGTTAAATCGATTACTCCTTTTATTTCATCTTTAATCTGCTCAGGAGTCATAAATATATGAGCATCATCCTGGGTAAAACACCTTACCCTGAAGAGTCCGTGAAGCACTCCGGATAATTCATGTCTGTGTACTAACCCTAATTCTCCCATTCTTAGCGGTAAATCTCTATAACTGTGAAGGATAGTTTTGTAAATTAAAATTCCTCCCGGACAATTCATCGGTTTAATAGCATAATCTTCCTCATCTATCCTGGTAAAATACATATTTTCCTTATAATGATCCCAATGTCCGGATTTCACCCATAATGATTTATTTAAGATAATCGGAGTTTTAACTTCTGTATACCCACTTTTATAATGTTCTTTTTTCCAGTAATCCTCCAGGATGTTTCTTAACACCATTCCTTTTGGGTGAAAGAAAGGAAAACCAACCCCCTCATCATGAAAGCTGAATAATTCCAAATCTTTCCCTAATTTTCGATGGTCTCTCCTTTTTGCTTCTTCAAGTAATTTCAAATAATTATCCAGTTCGGACTTTTTACCGAATGAGGTTCCGTAAATACGCTGCAGCATCTTATTTTTTTCATTTCCCCTCCAATATGCACCGGCAATACTTAAAAGTTTAAAAGCTTTTAACTTCCCGGTAGAAGGAATGTGGGGCCCTCTACATAAATCGATAAAATCACCCTGCTGATACAAAGTAACCATATCATCTTCTATGTCTTTAATAAGTTCTATTTTATAATCTTCTTTTTGCTCTTTAAATAATTTTTTAGCCTCTTCTTTACTTACCTCTATTCTTTTTAAAGAGAAATTTTTGTCCACTACCTCTTTCATCTTTTTCTCAATAAGTACTATATCTTCCGGAGTAAAGGAACGGTCTAAATCAAAATCATAATAAAAACCATCTTTAATGGCAGGACCAATGGCTAATTTTGCCTGAGGAAATAATTCCTTCACCGCCTGAGCCATAATATGGGAGCTGCTATGATGATAAATTTCTTTGCCTTTGGGTGAAGCAAAAGTTATAATCTCAACCCTGTCATTATCCTCAAGGACATAATTTAAATCCTTCTCCACTCCATTTACTATACCGGCAATTGCCTCATTGCCTAATTTTTGACTTATTTTGACCGCAGTATCATACAAAGTAGCACCTTTATTTAATTTTATTTCCGAATCATCTAATAAAACAACTTTAATCTCTGACATAATATCTACCTCCTTACAATCAAATAAAAAAACTTCTTGCCCTGTATCAGAAAAGGACGAGAAGTTTAATTTAATAATCTCGCGGTTCCACCTTTTTTAGCTAAAGTTAATATATTAAAAATTAACTCAAACCCGCTTAACAATATTTTATCGGATATTGCCCGCCTAATTCTATTCATCTTTTTAAAATTTCAAATTAGGGATTAATGCAGAAAGGGTATTCGATTACACTTTTATGTAGATAGTCACACCTTTATTAATATCTACTCTCTTTAAAAAAAGGTTAACCTACTGTTTTCTACCTAATCTTATTTTATTCTTATATTTTAAAATGGTGGGCGGTACTGGATTCGAACCAGTGACTTCTTGCGCGTCGAGCAAGCATTCTACCACTGAATTAACCGCCCGTCTTCTTTAAGCCTCTAATCGTTCTTAAAATTCAAAACTAAATGGAGGCGGCACTCGGATTCGAACCGAGGATGAAGGATTTGCAGTCCTCTGCCTTACCACTTGGCTATGCCGCCACATTGAATTTTTATAAAGATGGAGCGGAAAACGGGATTCGAACCCGCGACCCTCGCCTTGGCAAGGCGATGCTCTACCACTGAGCTATTTCCGCAAAAAAACTGGTGCCGAGACCCAGAATTGAACTGGGGACACGTGGATTTTCAGTCCACTGCTCTACCGACTGAGCTATCTCGGCATTTAAAATCGCCTTACATAATTTTATCATTATGAAAATGGCGGGGCCGACGAGATTTGAACTCGCGATCTCCTGCGTGACAGGCAGGCGTGTTAAACCAAGCTGCACTACGGCCCCATTAGAATTTTATTAAAAATGGTAGGCGGAACAGGGCTTGAACCTGTGACCCCTGGCTTGTAAAACCAGTGCTCTCCCAACTGAGCTACCCGCCCACTTATTTCTTTTTTGCTACGCAAGTGATATTATAACATCTCTCTTTTTCTTTGTCTATAATAATATTAGCACAATATTTAGAAATTTTGCAAAAAAAATTACCTGATCGACTTATCGATCATATTGAATTCACCAATCCGCCAATTTTCCAATTCACCAATTAAATTAGTCGTTAGTGAATAGTGAATAGTCGTTAGCATTACTCATTACTCATCACTGTATTTTATTCTGACTCCTGGATTCTGGCTCCTGACTACTGATTTTTATCTTTTACTTCTTCACTAAATACTATTCACTAACGGCTAACGACTAATTTAAAATGGGATATCTTCTTCTGATATTGAAGTGTCTTCATTTAGTGGTTTATCAGGAAGGTTCTCTTCGCCCTCTGCGGGACCCTCTTTTTCAGCACCTGTATCTTTCATTAAATCTAAAAACTGTACAGTTCTAGCGTTAACCTCGAAAGAAGTTCTCTTATTTCCCTCTTTGTCCTGCCAATTATTAGATCTTAATTCGCCGTTTATAGCTACCCTTCTACCTTTTTTTAGAAATTGTGAAACATTTTCTGCCTGCTTGCCCCAGGTTGTTACATTTATAAAGAGAACTTCCTCTATATTATTTCCCTCCTGATTTCGATACGTTCTGTTTATGGCAATGCCAAATTTACATACTCCTGTCCCGCCGGGCGTGTATCTTAATTCCGGGTCTCTGGTTAATCTGCCAATACCGATAAAACTGTTTAAGTCGCCAAAAGTAGCCATAATAATATTTCTCCCTTCTTTAATTTAAAATAATATTTGTGAAATATTCCAATCAGTCAATTTAGTCGTTAGTATATAGTATAGCGTATAGTTTTGTATTAACAAGAGCTTGTCCTGATTAAACTAAAAACTTATAGCGAAAAGCGAAAAACCATAATTCAAAACTCAAAACTTTTTTTCTTAATTTTTAATTTTAAGTTATAGTTTTCATTTTGCGCTTTTCATTTTCCGTTATATTACAAAATACCATTCACTAAATACTAACGATTAATTATCCTATACGCTATACGCTACTCGCTCTATGCTATTTTTTATTATTTTACCACAATGTTTACCAGTTTCCCAGAAACAATAATAACTTTTACAATCTTTTTGCCTTCAGTTTTTTCTTGTATTTTTGACAGAGAAAGTGCTTCCTCTTTTATTTTCTCGTCATCATAAGATGCAGGAACTGTTAATTTTCCTCTTAGCTTTCCATTTACCTGGACTACAATTAGCTTTTCCTCTTCTTCTAACATCTTCTTATTATATTTAGGCCAGGACAGTGTATAAATAATTTCTTTGTTGCCCGTCTCATGCCATAGCTCTTCTGAGAAATGAGGAGTAATCGGGCCTAAAAGTCTGACTATCATTTCTAAAGCTTCTTTTAAAACAAAAATATCTCCTTCTTTTCCCTGTTTTTCTCCTGCTTCCAACTGGAATTTATACACTTCATTGACTAATTCCATAATGGCACTAATGGCGGTATTAAAGTGAAATCTTTCTTCGATATCTTCGGTAACCTTTTTAATGGTTTGGTGAGTCTTCTGTCTTATTTTTTTAGCTTCCATACTTATATCTTCCGGGGAAACTTCTTCCTTATTTTTCGGCTTTTTAAAACAATCGATATTGTTGTAAATTAACCGCCAAACTCGATTCAAGAATCGAGATGCCCCTTCCATCCCTTTATCCGTCCATTCCATATCTACTTCCGGAGGGCCGGCAAACAGCATCATTATTCTGGTAGCATCAATGCCGAATTTTGAAAATATTTTTCCCGGATTAACTATATTACCTTTTGATTTAGACATCGCTGCCCCGTCTTTGCAGACCATTCCCTGGGTGAAGAGTCTTTTAAAGGGTTCTTTAAAATTTACAAATCCCATATCGTATAGAGCTTTAGTAAAAAACCGAGAATACAATAAATGTAATATAGCATGCTCTACTCCACCGATATACTGGTCTACCGGCATCCAGTATTTTAATTCATCAGCATCAAAAGGAGCGGTATCAGTTTTGGGAGAACAAAATCTAAGGTAGTACCAGGAAGAACAGACAAAAGTATCCATAGTGTCTGTTTCTCTTTTAGCTTCCTTACCGCATTTTGGACAAATTGTATTGACAAATTCTTTACTGCTTGCCAGCGGTGACATTCCTTTGGGTCTGAAATCAACATTTTCTGGAAGTACAACCGGTAAATCATTTTCGGGTACCGGAACCATTCCGCAATCAGCACAATAAATTATGGGGATAGGAGCTCCCCAATAACGCTGCCGAGAAATAAGCCAGTCTCTTAATCTATAATTAACCTCCCTCTTCCCAGAGCCCTTTTTAATCAGATAATCAATTACAATATCTAATGACTTACTACTTGATAATCCATTAAATTGGCCGGAATTAACCATAATGCCTTCCTGGTCAAAAGCAGCCTCCATAGTATCAGATGTGACTTTTTTCTCCTCTGGTTGAATAACTATTCTGATAGGTAAATTATATTTTTTGGCAAATTCAAAATCCCTTTGGTCATGAGCCGGAACTGCCATTACTGCACCTGTTCCATAGTCCATTAACACATAATTTGCTAACCAAATGGGAATCTCTTCATCATTTAGGGGATTTATTACATATTTACCGGTGAAACATCCTCTTTTTTCCAATACGCCCGATACTCTATCTATAGCGCTCTCTTTACTCACTTTCTTTTTGAATCTCTGAACTTCATCTTTATAAGGGGAATCTTTTACTATCTCTTCTACTAAAGGGTGTTCGGGAGATAATAGAAAATAGGTTGCTCCGTAAAGAGTGTCGGGTCGGGTAGTAAAAACCGGAATAGTCTTATCACTCCCTTTTATAAGGAATTCAATTCTTGCTCCCTCACTCCTGCCTATCCAATTTCTCTGCATAGTTAATACTTTTTCCGGCCATTCTTCCAAAAATTCTATGTCATCAAGTAATCTCTGAGCATATTCGGTAATCTTGAAAAACCATTGAGATAGCTCTTTTTTAGTAACTTCAGAATCACACCTCCAACATTTTCCGTCTATTACTTGTTCATTAGCTAATACTACATTACAGGAAGGACACCAATTAACCACTGCTTTTTTCTTATAAGCTAATCCTTTTTTATATAACTGTAAAAACATCCACTGAGTCCACTTGTAGTAATCTGGATCACAGGTAGCTATTTCTCTATCCCAATCATAACTGATACTCATATTAGTTAGAGTATTCTTCATCTTTTGAATATTGGTTTTAGTCCAGATTGAAGGATGGATTTTATTTTTTATAGCAGCATTCTCTGCGGGTAAACCAAAGGCATCCCAGCCCATAGGGTGCAGGATATTATACCCTTGAGAATGTTTATATCTAGCCACTACATCACCGATAACGTAGTTTTTCACGTGTCCCATGTGGGGTTCGCCCGAAGGATAGGGAAACATTTCCAAAACATAGTATTTCGGTTTTTTAGAATCAACATAAGATTTAAAAAAATTATTTTCCTTCCAATATTCCCGCCATTTTTTTTCGACTTCTCTAAAATTATATCTTTCTTCCATCTCTATCTTCCTCCTTAAAAATAAAAATCCCGTCTCAGGCAATCAATTAAACTATTACCAGGGACGAGATTCTTCTCGTGGTACCACCCTTGTTCAGTAGATTTTATATATTATAACTTGGTGGAGCTGGCGGGAATCGAACCCGCGACCTCCTCCACGCCAAGGAGGCGCGCTCCCGACTGCGCTACAGCCCCACATTATCTACTCTTATTAAACAATTAACGCTTGTCAACGTTGTAAACTATATTTAAATTAACATTTTAATTTAAATTTTCGCTTACAAGACTTGAAGGCGAGTTTAAAGGTGTTCTATCAGCTTTCACCAAATACTGATTCTCTTTTTAAAAATATACCTTTCAGTCCTTCGCTCGGTCTTTTTCTTCCTCAGTTCGTTTTTAGTATAATTGAAAAAAAAATAAAAGTCAATATTTCGTATGTCGTATATCGTCTTTCGTATATCGGTAAGACCGTTAGCCGGTTAAGAAAATTAGCATGGAGGGTACAGCGTAGAGCGTAGAGTTAAGAAAGAAAGGGGGAAAGATTAAAGATAGTATCGGATTAAGATTATTTCGTGGAGTGGGCATATTTAGTTAGCTGGTTAATTGGTTACCTGATTAGCTGGTTGAGAAAATAGAATAAAGAAGCTAGAAGTCAGAATCCAGGATTCAGAATTGTTTTAAGTTATGAGAGTATATTTTGGTTGCATGTTCTGCTGACTTCTGATTATTGGTTTCTGGATTCTTAAATAATAATTATAGTTTTTCATTTTTCGCTTTAACTTTTTAATTTAATCAGGACAAATTTTGTTAATCCAAAACTATACGCTATACGCTAGGCTTCTTCACTAACGACTTTAATCAGTTAATGAAATGACCTCAACATCTAGTAGGCCTCCCTTGATTTCGATATCTAGTTCAGCATCACTCTTGCCATATTCTAGACTAATATAAGTCTGATCATTTGTTTTTCTAAATCCCCTAATATCTAATTTTACAGCGGGAAAACGTTCAATAATTATTTTAGTTCCAATAGCCGGAGGTATCTTTAAAATTATTTTAGCTGCCCCTGCATTAATGTTAACTTTCGACTTTTTAGTCATGTTACCTGAAAAATCAAAAGTATAGCTCCCTGCTCCACCGGTAAAATTCATTTTATTAAAATTTGCATTAGCTAAACCTAACATTTTAATAATCGAGGCACCTGTCTTGATATTAATATTTTTTAAGTCTATAAGATTGGGTTGATTAAATACAATATTGGTTTGACTTGCTCCTGAATTGAGATAAAAATTTTCTATCTGTAAGTTGGTTAGGTCAATATCACCGCTATAAGTCGCAGTATTAATATATAATTGTAAAGGGACGCCGGAAGGCAATTTCAAATTCCATATATTTTTATAAGGAAACGGTAAATCAAGGTCTTTCTTAATACTCTGAGACAGGGTTAGGATGCCGGTTTCCCCTAATATTTCATACTGAATATTAGGCTTTAAGATACTTTTATCATATTGAAAATTACCTTTAAATACATCTTCTTGCCCGGAAGTTAAGTCCAACTTACCTGCCCCAAATTTTATAGTCACTTTTAATGAATCTACTTCTCCTAAAGGAATAACCCTGTTTTCTCCATTTTCTTTATCTGCCATTGATTCATAAGTGATAACAAAAAAGAAGATAAGAAAAAGCAAAATTAATAAAATATGCTTCTTTTTAGTTTTAAATTTCAAAATAATCATCCTTTTAATAAAGACAAATAAAGTGCAGGACAATTTGCTTTGCCCTGCACTTATAGAAACGTTTCTTATAATTTTTAGTAGTCATTTAACTTTAATTTATATTTTCTTCTATTCTTCTGCAAAATACCATATCAAATATGCTATCGCTCCAATGATTGCTGCCCACCAATACCAAGCTAAATCTGCCATATTATTACACCTCCCTTTTTTTATAATATCTTACTATTGCAAATTAATTAATAAACTTACCTTTATAATGTATATTCTATATCTAATTCAAAAATCCTTCTTTTTTTTAAAAATATTTTAAACTTTTTTAAGAATTATTTTTTCTCTTCTTCTTCTTCTTTGGTTTTAGCAATTATTTCCTGTACAATATTAGCAGGTACCTCTTCATGATGGGAAAATTTCAAACGAAAAGTTCCTCTACCTTGAGTAATTGACCTTAAATCTATAGCATATTTGAAAATTTCTGATTGAGGGATCTTGGCTTTAATAACTTGTTTCCCGCTTGATGATTCTTCCATACCCATTATCTTCCCTCTTTTGCTGTTTAAATCTCCGATTATATCCCCCATATATTCTTTTGGCACTATTACTTCTATATCCATAATAGGCTCTAATAGGATCGGGTTAGCTTCTGCCGCTCCTTTCTTAAAAGCCATAGACCCGGCTACCTTGAAAGCCATCTCTGAAGAATCTACCGGGTGATAACTGCCGTCATAAACGGTAGCTCTTATATCTACAGTGGGATATCCTGCCAATATTCCTTTTTTCATTGCTCCGATTACGCCTTTTTCCACTGCAGGTCGATATTGACGCGGAATTACTCCACCAACTATTTTATCTACAAATTCAAAACCCTTTCCCCTTCCTCTGGGTTCAAGCTCTAACCAGCAATGTCCGTACTGCCCTCTGCCGCCGGACTGCTTCTTATATTTTCCCTCTACCTTAACGCTTTTTCGGATAGTCTCTTTATATCCTACTTTAGGAGTACTCTTTTCCACCTCTACCCCAAATTTACTTTCCATGGTATCAATTATTACTTCCAGGTGGGATTCTCCCATGCCAGCCAATATGGTTTCTCCGGTATCTTCATCTCGATAAACTTTAACTGTAGGATCTTCATCGATTATCTTGCTTAGAGCGGTACTTAATTTATCCTCATCCCCCTTAGTCTTGGGAGAGATTGCCAGCAACATTATTGGCTCAGGATATTCTATTTTTTCAAATAAAACAGGGTTATCTTTATCGCAGAGAGTATCACCGGTAACAGTGTTTTTAAGTTTGGCTACAGCAGCTATGTCTCCGGCACAAATCTCAGGAATAGATCGTTGATTCTTACCCTGCATTTTATAAATCTTTCCTACTTTATTATCTACGCTTTTCGAAGGATTATATACATTTGAATCTTCGGGTAATTTCCCTGAATGCACTCTAAAGTAAGTTAAATTTCCCACATAGGGGTCTGCTACAGTTTTGAAAACAAAAGCAGAAAAAGGAGAATCAATAGAATTTTCTACTAATTCTTCCGAAGAAGTTTTTACATTTTTAGCTGCAACAGGAGGCATCTCAGATGGAGAAGGAAGGTATTCGCCTATAAAATCAAGAAGAAGTTCTATACCTAAATTCATGGTAGCTGAGCCGCAAAGAATAGGTACTATCTTTCTCTTTTTTACCCCTTGTTTTAATAAAGAAGCAATCTCCTGGTTAGTCAAAGTTTCTCCGTCCAAATATTTCATCAAAATTTCATCATCAAATTCAGCTACGGCTTCTACCAATTCTTTCCTATGGGATTCTGCCTGTTCTTTCATATCCTGGGGAATTTCCTGTTCTTCAAAGACCGGCTTACCCTCTCCCGATTTTTTATAAACAATAGCTTTCATCTTTATTAAATCAATTATGCCCTGGAAATCTTCTTCTTTACCAATGGGTAACTGAACTGAAATTGCGGATGAACCAAAAACTTTATTAATCGTACCTTTTACTCGGTAAAAATCGGCTCTTTCTCGATCCATTTTATTTATAAAAATAACTCGGGGCAGCTTGTAAACATCGGTAAAATCCCAGACCTTTTCAGTCTGCACTTCTACTCCTGATACTCCACATACAACTATTACGGCACTATCTACAACTCTAAGGCTTAATTTTGTATCAGTAATAAAATCGAGGTACCCTGGAGTATCAAGAATATTTACCATCAAATCCTTCCAATTTAAATAGGCTAAAGATGAATTGATAGTTATTCCTTTCTTTATTTCTCGGGGATCATAATCGGTAGTGGTATTGCCTTGTTTGATGTCCCCCAATCTGGTAATCATTCCCGAATCATAAAGCAAAGCCTCAGCAAGCGAGGTTTTTCCAGAATCACCATGGCCTACCAAGGCAACATTTTTTACTTTATTAATATCATATTTGGTCATACAAACCTGTCCTCCTTATCCTTGGTCAATTTTATTATATTGAGTTTATTGATTTTAATTCTATCAGATATAATTAAATATATCAAAAAAAATATCTTATTAAATTAGTCGTTATTGAATAGTGAATAGTCGTTAGTTTTAAATACAATTTTCAGTTTTCAGTATATAGTTAAAAATTTAAAACTAAAAGCGAAAAACCATAATTCAAAACTCAAAACTTTTTCTCTCAACACTAGATTTTAAGTTCCGTTTTTGCTTCTTCATCTTTTCATTTTGCTATATAGCATACAAGATAAGAAAGATAAAAATCAATAGATAAAACAACGTATTTAAATTTTTAATTTTAAGCTATGGTTTTACGTTTTGCGCTTTTAATTTTTCGTTTTATTATATACTATAATAAGGGCTGACAGAAAAAGAAAATTTTCATCGATTAAGTTATATTTTTTAATATTTCACCAGCATGATAGGAACTGCGCACCAAAGGCGCTGACGCTACATATTTGAAGCCTAAAGACATCCCTATATTTTGATATTCTTCAAATTTATCAGGATGAATATATTCGCTGACTTTTAAATGGTGAGGAGATGGTTTTAAATATTGACCTATAGTTAAAATATCACAATCCACTTCCCGTAAATCTTTCATCGCTTTGATAACTTCTTCCTTTTCCTCTCCTAAGCCTATCATAATCCCCGATTTGGAAATAATATTTTTACCCCGAATCTTAACCTGCCTTAATAGCTCCAGGGAACGCTTATAAACCGCTTTTGGCCTTACTAAATTATATAAACGGGCAATCGTTTCGATATTATGATTTATCACTTCCGGCTGAGCATCTAAAACTATTTGGAGTACTTCCCAGGAACCCTGAAAATCAGGGACTAACACCTCTATTGTGCTTTCAGGAAGTATCTTTTTAATTTCTATAATGGTCCGGGCAAAGTGTTTTGCTCCGCCATCCGCTAAATCATCTCTAGTTACCGAAGTAACTACTATATGTTTAAGATTTAAATGTTTAGCGGCTCGGGCGATATGACGGGGTTCCTCCGGGTCTAAGGGGAGTGGTTCCCCTTTTTCTACAGCACAGAACCTACAGTTTCGCGTACAGATATTCCCCAATATCATAAAAGTAGCCGTTCCTTCTTTAAAACACTCGCCCCGATTGGGGCACAAGGCACTATCACAAACTGTATGTAAATTCAGTTCTTTTAATAAAGAATCCATCCGCTCTAAAATTTTTTGGTCGGGCAATTTTCTTCGTAACCAGTAAAGATGTCCTTTTTTATCAGTCATTTTTTTCTTCCTGAAATAAATTTAGATACAATTCTTTAATGGTTCGGAGCATTTCTTCATTATTTGTTTTCTTTCTTAATTCAAACATAAATACCCCCTGGTAATTAATTTCTTTTAAGCCCTTTATAAATCTTTTCCAATCTATATTGCCTTCAAAAGGAAGATAATGGTCATCACTCTTTCCGGAATTATCATGAATATGTAAATGACATAAATAATCTTTTATTTCCGGCAAACACTCTACAACCCCACTATGATTATAAAGGGAAGAAGTTATGTTGCAATGTCCGGTATCCAGGCAAATTCCCAGATTTTTTGAATTATAATTTCTTACCATCTCCAGAATCTCAGGTATGCTGTCACCGGTTTTTCCAGGTAAAGTATTCTCTAAAGCAATCTTAATTCCCCACTGTTCACAAAATTTTAATATTTCTTCTAAGCTTTGTTCACTTTTTTCTCGTCGTGCTTTCCTAGTTTTTTCATCTTTAATTTCACTTCCCGGATGAACTACTA